>Ga0074197_1000241_pt1 | contig 77537 bp, 67 predicted proteins | sample EPASupsiteSAE305_FD_64526 | JGI IMG/M metagenome (GOLD analysis project Ga0074197, IMG submission 64526) | Bioremediated contaminated groundwater microbial communities from EPA Superfund site, New Mexico - SAE3-05 reassembly with SPADES | ecosystem: Environmental > Aquatic > Deep subsurface >... | reverse complement strand
AACCAGAACGCGAACCCCCCATACTGCTTTACCGAGAGCAGATTGATCAGCGTCATCACCGATAACAACACGAGGCCGATCACCCAGACCGGCGCCGGAATCCAGCGTTGCAGGATGGCCGCGCCGGCCACCGCCTCCACGGCAACCACGATCACCCAGAAGTACCAGTAGAGCCAGCCGCTGGTGAAACCGCCCCAATTGCCGAGGCCGATGCGCGCATATTCGGTGAATGAGCCGACGCCGGGCACCGCCAGCGCCATTTCGCCGAGCATGCGCATCACCATCAGCACGACGATGCCGGCCACCAGATACGACAGGCACGCGGCCGGCCCGACAGTGCCGAGCGTCGCGCTGCTACCGACAAACAGACCCGCGCCGATGATGCCGCCGAGCGCAATCATCGTGACGTGCCGTTGGCGCAGTGCGGCGCCCAGTTTCGGCGCGGCGGGACCTAGTGAGGACTGAGGAAAACTCATCGGAAAACTCCTGCTGACAGAATCGGGACACTGTTCGGCGACAGCGCGACATGCACGCCGCCAGACAAACTCTGGCAATCAGAATCACACAATATTTTTTTGTGTGCAATTAAAAGTCACATTGTGTGGCCCTGGCATTTTCCCTGGATGGTCTGTGGTTCGATCCTTGCAGCCAAGGGCGCTGCAACAACCGTGCAGTCCCGACGCACTTGTTTTTAAGCGTTGCGCGGACGCTTGTCTGGTATAGAATCGGCAAAATTCCGCACAATCGCGGACAAAGTCGATTTTGTATGGAGACATCGGTTCTTATGGCTTCTGACAAAGACACGGCGCGTGGGTCCAACGGCGCGCCGGCGCAGATGAAGCGCTCCACCTACGTCGAGGTGTCCAGCTCGATCGAAAACGAGATTCGCAGCGGTGTTTATCCGCCGGGCAGCCGCCTGCCGCCGCAACGGCAACTGGCCACTGAACTGGGCATCAACGTGTCGACCGTGTCCCGCGCGTACAAGGAATTGCAGTTGCGCGGGCTGGTGATCGGCAGCAAGCGGCGCGGCTCGCTCGTGACCGGCGGCGCGATGCCGAGCGTCGAACCCGCGCAGGCGGCCAGCAACGCGGCGATCGATCTGACCGTCAACCGGCCGGCCACGGGCGAATTCCTGAACTGCCTCGCGCGCACGCTGGCGGAATTGCCGCGTGATCCGCGTTACCCGCAATTGCAGGAATATCAGCCGCCGCAAGGCCCCGTCTGGGCGCGCGCCGCCGGCGCGCGCTGGATGGCCGCGCCGGGCTTCACACCGGCACCCGACCACGTGGTGGTCACGAGCGGTGCGCAACACGGTTTGTATGCGGTGCTGAACAGCCTGATCGGCACGGACGGCGTGATCCTCGCCGATCAGCTCACCTACTACGGGCTGAAAGCGCTGGCGCCGGTGTTCCAGTTCGAGATCGTCGGCATTCCGAGCGACCGCGACGGCCTCCTGACCGACGAGGTGGAGCGTGCCTGCCGGCGCATGCCGGTGAAAGCCATCTTCACGGTGCCGAATCTGCAGAACCCAACCGTGACGACGATGAGTCTCGAGCGTCGCATGGCGCTCGTCGACATTGCACGGCGGCACGGCGTGGCGATCATCGAAGACGACGTGTACGGGCCGCTGGTTTCGCAGCGGCTGCCGACCATCGCGAGCCTGTGCCCGGAGCTGACGTTCCACCTCGCGGCGACCTCGAAGATTCTCGCGCCCGGCCTGCGGCTCGGCTATCTGCTGAGCCCGCCGGACAGTTCCGCGCTGTGTGCGGAGGCGGTACGCACCACCGCCTGGATGCCCGCGCCGATGTCGATGCTGATCGCGTCGATCTGGATCGAGGACGGCACCGCGCGCCACATCATGGACGCGCAGCTCGCCGAAATTCGCGCCCGACAAGACCTCGCTCGCGAGTTGTTGCCGCAGGAATGGCTGCAGACCGATCCGGCGTGCATGTTCGTGTGGCTCAAGCTGCCGCCGCCGTGGCGTGCCGACGACTTTGCGGCGAATGCGAAGGCGCGTGGCGTGGTGGTGATGCCGTCGTCGGCGTTTGCCGTGGACCGCTCGGAGATCGAGCACGGGGTACGGATCAACCTCGCGTGCGCCGCGAGCCGCGATCAACTCGTGAATGCGTTGCGGCTGCTGACGGGCACGCTGAAGGATCGCCCCCGGGCTTTGTTCGGCACGATCTGATCGACACTGCCGCCGTGCCCCGCGGAATGCGATGGACTACCGCTTCACGCCGTGCAGGTCTCAGGCAGAGCGCGTGGCGAGACGCTCCACACTCAACCACCGGGCGATGCGTTTCAGTGCGTGGCGCACGCGGCCACGCAGATGCGCCTGTCGCATATGGCGCCAGAAGCGGTCCGGTACAAAATCCGCGAAACGCGCTTCTCGTTCCAGCAACGCCTTACCACCTGGCAAGTGGACAAACGAACAGCAGCGGAACCAGCGCACGTCCCGATAGTTATTGCCGGGCCAATGGCGGCCCACCGCCTGATAGGCGCCCACTTCGATCAGGCCCTGCCCCTCGTCGGCCAGGATGTTGAGCGCCGCCGAAATGAACGCTTCGTCGCCGTGATGTCCGAGCCGCTCGATTTCGCTGATATAGCGGGTGTAGCTGGCGCGAGCGCGCGGCACCAGCCGGCGCAATGCAGCGGGCGTCGCCATGAGAAACTCGCCGCCGTACCAGCGCGGATTTTTGAGCCGCCTGTCCGCGACGATTTCCAGGTCGGCGACAACGCGTTCGCTGCCGTACGGCGGAAATACCTGATCCGAAATATCGAAGGCGCCGAGCCCTGCTTCAGCGCAGCGCCCGATCAGATCGCGCGAGAGCGGCTGCAGCGCGACCATGTCGGCGTCGAGCAGCAACAGCATCGTGTCGGCTGGCAGCCAGCCGGCTATCTGGTCCATCAGATCGAGCTTGAAATGCGCGGCGTAAAACGGCGTGTTTTTCGGCAACTCCATCGTCGCCTTCAGGGTCATCAGTGCGGGCCGGCGCTCGGGCGTCACCTTGTCGAGCCGGGGCGCGACCAGTGCCGGCGCATTGGTCACGATGGTCAGCTTCGGCATGCCGACCTGCCGCAAGCTGTTGTTCAGGCAGATCGCCTGACTCACGTACGACAGCGGATCGCGATTCCTCGAGTTGGGCCCCGGATTCGCATCGACATCCACATACACCAGCGTGCAAGGAAAAAGATTCACGTTGTTCCTCACCATGTGTGAGAGACGGTTCGCTTTTTCCAGCGCTGCCGTAATCGTTCGCGGATTGATCCACAGGCCGCATCGGGCGGCAAGCCAGAAGCCCGCGCGAGGTGGTGCGAGAGCCGTCGTGCCGCGGCTCGCGCCCTGGTGGCGTCACGCTCGAGCCGGGTGATGATCCGCGGCGATGGAATCGGATGAACCGGGCCGCGGCTATCAGGTATGAGCTATCGTTTCACGTCCTTGCATCCCCTTTCCGCCAAAAGCCAGCGAGACGCAACGCGGGCGCCGTCAATCGGCTTTCGGGAGGTCGAAAGTACGCGCAGCGATCCAGTGTTTTGACATTTGCGTGAATAACTTACTTGGGTGCAGCAGTTGGGTGCATTAGCTGGGGCGCTTTAGCTGGGCAGATTGGCCAACGCCGCGCGACCTTCGCATCAGCTTTCGGCCACGCTGCTATCTTCCCCCTCGCGCATACCGTGCGAGATGAGCAAACGGTACAGCGTGGTGCGCGAAATGCCGAGTTCGCGCGCGGCGTCGCCGAGTCGTCCGCGATGGCGCAGCAGCGCTAGTTCGATGGCCTGGCGTTCCGCCGTCTCGCGCGCCTGGGCGAGCGTCACGGGCACGACTTCGACGTAGTGGGAGAGTTCGAGGTCGTCCGCGCCAATCGTTCGCCCTTCCGACATCACAATCGCGCGGCGCACCCGGTTAATCAGTTCCCGCACATTGCCGGGCCAGTCGTATTGATGCATTGCTGCGATCGCGTCCGGCGAAAAACCGTACACCCGCCGGCTCGCATCCTTCCGGTAGCGGTCCAGCGTGTACAGCGCGAGCAGTTCGATGTCTTTGCCGCGCGCGCGCAGCGGTGGCTCGTCGATTCTCAGCACGCACAAACGGTGGTACAGATCCGCGCGGAAACGCCCGTCGCTAATCGCGGCCTCCATATCGACGTGGGTAGCGGAAATGATGCGCACGTCGACATCGATGGAGTCGATGCCGCCCAGGCGGTCGATCGTGTTTTGCTGCAGGAAACGCAGCAGGCTTGCCTGACTTTCGAGCGGCAGGTCGCCGATTTCGTCGAGAAACAGCGTGCCGCCGTGAGCGGCCTCGACGCGCCCTATTTTGCGTTGACTCGCGCCCGTGAACGCGCCGCGCTCGTAGCCGAACAACTCGGACTGCAGCAGATGCGGCGGTATCGCGCCGCAGTTGATGGCAACGAACGGCTCGTTACGGCGGGGCGAACGCGCATGAATCGCCGCCGCGGTCAGCTCCTTGCCGGTACCGGATTCACCGTAAACGAAGACGGACGCGTCGGTCGTCGCGACCTTGCGGATCGAGCGGAATAGCGCGAGCATGGCATCGCAACTGCCGATCATCTCGCCTTCCGCCATCGACGTATCGACGAACGCGGGTTCGCCGAGCGCGATCATGCCGCAGGCATGGCCGACGGTATCGACAATCCTGGCGTGCGCGGCAGGGAGTGTCACATAATCGAAGCAGTAGTCGCGCACCAGTCGGCGCACGGCGGGCTCATCAAGCTCCGGCGTCGCGGTCATTGCCACCCAGCCGACGTTCGGCATTGCCAGGCAGCCTTCCAGCGCGGCAATGTCGTGAACGTCGAACACGCTCGACAGATCGACCAGTCCGGCCGCCAGCGAGCCATCGTCCACGGCGCGCCGCACGTCTCGAACCGAGCCGATCACCTCGACCTCCCAATCGCGTTCCTCGAAGCTCGCCAATAGTTCTGGCGAAGCGTCGCGCGTGAAATAGATGACACGCCGCGTCATGGCCTTCATTGTCTGCATTGTTTTTGGTTTTCCCGCAGAGCCTGCTCTGAGACGCGTTCTGCTCAGACCTGCGTCACTGCGTTGTTCTTGTTGCCCTGCCGATCATACGCGGCCTCCGTGGCACCGCAATGCGCCCTGACGATATTTGAAGATTCGCTTCGGAACACACGCCGGTCGTGTCGGCGAGGCACATCATCGCCGAACCGATCACGCCATTGAATCGACACCTAGTGCCTCAACTTCCTGAAAAATTTGCGAATCTCGGTTGCGAGCAGATCCGGTTTCTCCATCGCGGCAAAATGGCCGCCGGCCGGCATGTCGCTCCATTGCACCACGTTGAAGGTCCGCTCGAGCCACGTGCGTGGCGGCTGATTGATTTCCTTCGGAAAGCAGGCGAATCCTACCGGCGGCACGACGCGAGCCCCATCGGCGAAACGCATCGGCTGCAGCCGGTTTTCCCAGTACATCTGCATCGACGAGCCGATACTCTGGGTGTACCAGTAAAGCGAAATATTGGTGAGCAGCTCGTCTTTCGAAAACACCCGCTCGACGTCGCCGTCGCAATCGCTCCATGCGCGAAACTTCTCGCCGATCCATGCGGCGAGCCCCACCGGCGAATCGTTCAGCGCCGCCGCCGCGGTCTGCGGTTTCGTGCCGTGCATATGCGCATAGCCGCCTTCGAGCGCGGCCCATTCGTTCTTGTGCCGCAGATAGGCTTCCTCCGCGGGCGTGAGCGGTGTTTGCGCGGCGCCGCTTGCGGGCTCATACGAGCTCGGCAGGAAGTTGAGATGAATGCCATCGACACGTTCATGATGCCTTGCCGCGAGCGCGATCGATACACCCGCGCCGAGGTCGCCGCCCTGGGCGCCAAAGCGTTCATAACCGAGACCCCGCATCAGCGAGGCCCACAGGTCCGCCACCTGAAACGCGGATGTTCCGGCCTCTGTCGGAGCCTGCGAGAACCCGAAGCCGGGCAGCGATGGAACGACGACGTCAAACGCATCGGCCGGATCGCAGCCGAAGGCGGCCGGGTCGCACAGGCGGTCGAGCAACGCGTGGAACTCGAAAAACGATCCGGGCCAGCCATGCGTGACGACGAGCGGATAGCACGCTGGGCCGACCCCGCGCCGATGCACGAAGTGCACGCGCTGTCCGTCGACCTCCGCGAGAAATTGCGGCAGCCGATTCAGCTTGCGCTCGGCTTCGCGCCAATCGAAACGCTCGGCCCAGTACTGCGCGAGTTCGCGTAGCCACGCGGAATCGGCGCCTTGCTGCCACGCGGGCGATGGCGTCGCCGGGGCCCAGCGGGTTGCGCGAATACGCCGGCGAAGATCATCTATGTCGGCGTCAGGCACGGCAATCTGAAACGGCTCTATCTGCATGTCAGTTCATCCGGCACAGCGTGTGGGGGAATAACGGGCGCTTCACATTCGACCTTCGTCGTGCTGACCACGTCCACCCGGCGGCAGCGAAGGCACAAAGCGGGCACGGCAATCCGCATGGTACACAATGAGCGGCCTCGGAGCATGAGGGCGGGACCGCTTCGTCGGCGAGAACAGAAAAGCCCGCAAAATGCGGGCTTTTCTGCTTACCTCTGCACCGGCCGGTTAGAAACGGTGACGGATACCTACGTGCCGACCGCCCGCGAAGTGTCGCGGGTACAGTTCCCGCACAACGCTTCAAGGACGCGGCGCGAGGGTCAGGCTCGGCGCGCCGCCGGGTCCGGCCGGGTCCGGATTGCCGAACGCGGGCAGAGCGCCGTCGGCACGGGCACGGGCGATTTCCGCACGCACCTGTGCACGTGTTATCACCCCGCCTTCTGAATTCGCCGACGTGCCGGCGGCGGGCGTGAGTTGCGGCGCCGATTGCGCCGATTGCGCCGATGCGGCTTGCGCGGTTAGCTCGGCTCGCGGTACGGACTGCGCAGTTGACGCTGGCACGGTCGGCTTCGAGTCAGCCGGCGCGTCGGCCACGTTAGAGACTTCCGCCACCCCAGCGGGAACTGAGGGTAATGCGCGTCCAGTCGCAGGAGCGTCAACGGCACTCGCTGCCCCGCTCAACACGCTGCCCGCGCCAGCCGTAGTCACCGCTGTTTCTGGAACCCGCCTGGTCTTCGCATAACTGGCGGGCACGCGCTTCGGCTGTTCGCGCGTTGCCACGTGACGCTCAGGAAAACGGACCGTGTTGCCGGAAGACAGCGACGCAGAGTGAGCCGGTTTGATCGCTTGCCGCGTCGGCTTGCGCACCTGCACGGCGGCCTGCGCTTGCTGTGCCTGCTCCATGCGTGCCGCGACTTCTCTTTGCAGCGCGCGAACCTGATCGTCGCCCCGATGTGCCGGCCGTACCGCGTCCAGTTGCGCTTGCGCGGCAGCCAGATCGTTGCGCTGCAGACTATGGCGCGCCGCGTCGAGATTCCCGGCAATAGCTGCCGCCGAGCCGCCGGATGTCAGGACGGGTCCCGAACTTACCGAACCGCTGTTCGTGCCGCCGCCTGCGTCGCGAGCCAAAGTGTTTCCGTGCTCGAGACCCAGGTCATCCGCCGGCAGCCAGTTTTTATCCGACTGCGAAATATAAGCCGCGATCCCGAGCGTGCCGACAATCAGGCTCGTGAGAACGATCTTGCTGGGTTCACTAATCATGACGTCTCCCCTCGAATCGTGGACGTACGCGTGCGCGTTCGCGGTATCGCAAACGTGCCCGAATTCATCGGAGGGTTCGTAGCGAATTAATCGATGTCGCCGCAACGACCGCAAGTTCGGGCCGGTACAGGCACGTACGAACAGGAGTGCAAGCTGGATGCGTGCTATGTGCTATTTATAGCCACCAAACGTCGATCTGTCCGCATGTGTCTGGCGTGTTGTCCGAAAAAGCCAGCTTGCTGGCCAGACATTTCCAGGACGATTGTTTGAACTGCGAAGCAATCAGCAGCGAATTTGAATTCAGCGTTTGAATCCGGCGCATGCGGAGAGCCCGGTACAGGCCTACACGAGCGGCCCTTCCGCCTGCTTGCCACGCACCGCAACCACAATCGAGCTGCCGACAATCAAGGCAATGCCGAGCAGCGACATGCTGCCGATCGTCTCGCCCCACGCGACATAACCAAATAACGCGGCCCATACGATGCTGGTGTAGTTATACGGCGCGAGCGCACCGGCGTCGGCCTGGCGGAATGCCATCGTCATCAGCAACTGCCCGGCGGTGGCAAATCCGCCCAGCAGGGCCATCACCGCGAGCGCCTGAAGCGATGGCGTGCGCCACGCGAAAAATAGCGACGCCCCGGTGACGATCGTGCCGATCACCGTGAAATACAGCACCGTGGTGCGCGAATCGTCGGTGGCACGAATCCGCTTGATCTGAATGATCGACAACGCGCCGCAAAATGCGCTCGCAATCAGCAGGGCCGGGCCGAGCCAACTCGAATGCGAACCGTCCGGCCGCACCACGAAAAGTACGCCGATAAAACCGATCGCGGCGGCGAGCGCATCGCGTGGCTTGAGCGTCTCCTTCAGAATAAGCGGCGCCAGAACGATCACCAGCAAAGTCTCCGAGTAGACGATCGCCACCGCCTCGCTGAGCGGCACATAAGGCAGTCCGGCAAAGAACAATCCTGAAGCGCCGAGCAAGGTCAGCGCGCGCACGGTCTGCCCACGCACATCCATATGCCTGAGACGCTCGATGAGCGGTTTGCCGCGCAGGCAAACCGCGATGGCAGGCAGCAGGCCAAACAGCATCCGGAAAAAGGTCACTTCATTGGCCGGATAGGCGAGCGCCACCGACTTCGCCAGCGCATCGACCAGCGCGAAGCAGAACATCGAGACGAGGATCAGCGCAATGCTGCGCAGCGGCACGGCGGTGTTCCGGACTGCAGTGATGGGCGGCATGAGTTTTCCTGACGGCGCACCCCAATGAAAGGGTTGTGTAATCGGAAAACGGATTATGCCTGCCGCGCCTCCTTTGCGCCGCCGGCATCGGCTGCACCCTCGCCTGACACCCTGCCCCCGCGTCTACGCCATTCCGGGTAAGTACCGATACAGGTCTGGCCAACTAATAATATTATTCATATCGATTTCCGCACTCATAGGAGCCAGACCCACTGTCAGAGGCCCTATGCGGGTTTAATAATAATTATGACCATCAATTAAGCGGGGACATCAGGAGATACAGGTGCGCAATTACTTTGTGCTGGCAACGCTCGCCATGCTGGGCGCTTGCGGCGGCAATGATGGTTCGCCGGACGTCGCCGCGTCGGCGAACAGGCAGATCGCGGCAGTCGATTCCTCAGCAGCGTCGGCGGCAGCCTCGGCAGCGGCGCTGGCGGATACGGCCAACGTGGAAGCCGAGTTCAGGGCGGCGAAGACCATCCCCCTCGGAATGAAGACAACGACGCCGCCGCTCGTGATCGCCGACCCCACCCTCAACCTTCCGCCGTACACGCCACCACCCCCGCCCACACCGGTTTCCACCACGACCCTCAACTTCGGCGACTTCACGAGTTACCTCGCGCCGGGGTCGACCCAAGGCTGGCAGCCCGGCAGGAGCAGTTCGACCATCACGATTCCGCCGCCGGCCACCAACGGCACAGGCGCCGGCGACAAAACGGTTGCGCTCGCCAGCACCTATGCCTCCGCGTCTTACGAAGCGGATGTGACAGTCAGCGCGCCGGTGGGCAGCGGCGCGGCGAACGCCGGTTTTATCGTCCGCACGACGAACCCCACCGCAGGCGGCCCGGATAGCCTGACCGGTTATTACATTGGCCTCGATACGGGTTCGCACGTGCTGCAGGTCGGCCGGGAAAACAACAACTGGACGAGCTTTATCGCGTACCCGATGAGCACGATCGTGGGCGGCAGCACGCACCACCTGAAAGTCACGACGAGCGGCACGGCCATCACCGTCGATCTCGACCAGCAGCGCGTGATCAGCGTCAACGACGCCACCAACGCGCTCCCCACGGCCTTCCAGTCGGGCAGCTTCGGGCTGCGGCGCTTCGGCGTCGGCGCGAGCTTCAGCAACATCACGATCCGCACCTATCCGACCGTTACGTCGCCCCGCTTCGATTTCTCGAAGGTGGTCGGCGCGGTCTACACGCCGTCCAACGCGGTGAACGCGATCGACTTCTGGGAGAACTACGACCCCGAGATCGTCAATCGCGAGCTGACGTATGCGCAAACGTACGGCATGAACACCATTGCCGTGTATCTGCACTACCTCGTGTGGGCAAACGATCGCGTCGCATTCCTCAGCAAGTTCGAAAACCTGCTGAAGATCGCCGCGCGGCATGGCATCAAGGTCTCGCCGATCTTTTACGACGACTGCTGGAACCCGACGCCCGCGTATGGCCCGCAACCCGCGCCGATCTGGGGCGTGCATAACAGTCAATGGGTGCAGTCGCCAGGCACGCCGGTCGAGCAGGCGTACTTCCAGCCTACAGCGGCCAATGCCGGCACCACGTATAAGGCAAGTCTCGCGAGCTACATCACCGACTTCGTCGCACCGCACCGCAACGACCCGCGCATCATTTTCTGGGAGCCGATGAACGAACCGGGTTGCAGCGGCAACGGTTCGTTGCAGCAAACCCGCGCCGTGATGATGAACGACGCGCGCATCGCAATTCTGAATGCCGGTGCGACGCAACCGATCAATTCGCCCCAGGTGCAGGAGGACGAAGGCACGTATTTCTCGGACTTTTATGCATTCCATCCGTACAACAATCCGTACACGGGACCGGTGAACGGCAGCAATGTCAGCGCCTTGAATTCCGAAACGCTGCAGCGCGGCTTCCCCGGCACGACGGGACAGACGATGCCGGGCATTGTGTCGAACTACGGCGGCACGACGGGTTTCGTCGTGTGGGAACTGATGATCGGCCGCACCAATACGCGCTTCCACTGGGGTCAGGTGCCGAGCGCGCCCGCTACCGTCGAACCGGCCACGCCCTTCCAGGGGACGATCTATCCGGATGGCCACCCGTGGCAGACGTCGGAGGTCCAGGCCTTGACGGGCGGATTCGATGTGAAGCTGCCGGTGCTGCAAGTCGGCTACTACAACGATCCGACTTTCAACAGCGCGCCGGTCAAGACCTCGGTCACGCCGTTGATCGACTTCGACCTGAATACGGAGCGCGGCACCGATTCGCCTGATGCCTCCGCGGGCGTCAACGCGACCGGTTATGGCGTGCGGTGGACCGGCGCAATCGAGGCCGCCAGAACCGGGCTCTACACGTTCTCGATCAATAGCGACAACGTTGCGCGCCTGTGGATCAACGGGGTGCGGGTCATCGACAAGAAGACCTCGGCGCTGGCCACCGTGAGCGGCACCACGTGGCTCACCGCGAAGCAGCGCGCCTCGATCAAGGTGGAGTATGTGCACGGGTCGGGCCCGGCGAGCATGCACCTGTCGTGGTCGAGCCCAATGGCGAAGAACCCGGCGGCACTGAGGATCGTGCCGTCGGACTCGCTCGTGACATCGAACTAACGGAGCGATCGTTGCGCCAGTCGGCAGCGCGGCAGCCCAGCAACAACTGCCGACTGGTGGTGTCGTCAATCCGCGGGTTCAGCCGTTACCGCCGTGCCACAGCGTGAGCTTGTTCACCACGACCAGCACACCCGGCACGGTTCGGGCGATCTGCTCCGCCTGCCGGATCTGCTCGGCGCTATGCACCGTGCCGCTCAAGATCACCGCGCCGTCCCGTGCGCGCACGAATACGCCCGCCACATTGAAGCCTGGGGCCTTGTCGAGTGCTCGCCGGACTGCTATCGCCAGATTGTCATCGGACTGCGACCCAGTTTTACCGCTTGTCGTTGCGGGCGGCACGCCGGCGTTCGCCGTCCCATCACCGGTTTGCACGCAGGCCGAAAACGCCGCCGTCATGCAGACGGCTGCCAACAGACCGGGTACTCGTTTGCGGTTCACGTGGATGTCCGGTGGAAATGCGCGGCCTTGCCTCGAAACACTGTATAAAAACACAGTATAATAGCCTTTACGGATGGCCCCATTGCTTCGTGTGCGGGCTATTGCTCCCCAAGGTTTGAATCATGGTGTTCCAGCCAGGCCTGTTTGCCCCCGAACCCTTATCCCTCGTCAATGACGCGGAAGGCGGAATTCGATATTTACCTGATTCGATCCCCGCAATTGCCGCGCAAAAGTGGTTCGAGCAGTTACTTGAAAATATCGGCTGGGTGAGCCAGCAGCGCATGATGTACGACCGGGAAGTGGCGGTGCCGCGCCTGCTCGCCACCTTCGCCCGCGAAGCCGAAGATCTGCCTGCGCCGCTTGGCGAAGCATTCGAGGCCGTACGCGCGCTGTTGGGCGCGCCATTCAATCGCGTCGGCCTGAATCTCTATCGCGACGGCAACGACAGCGTCGCGCTCCATGGCGACAAAACCGAAAAGCTGTTACCGGGCCAGCCGATTGCCATCGTCTCGCTCGGCGCGTGCCGCCGTATGTCGATCCGGCCAAAGGCGGGTTCCGGCCGGATCGTGCATGTGCAGTTGGAGCCAGGCAGTTGCATCGTCATGAGCTACGCCTCGCAGTTCACCCACGAGCACGGCATTCCCAAACTGGCGGGCGTGACCGAGCCGCGTATCAGCCTCGCGTTTCGCTGCTATGCGGGTTGAGGCCGACTGAGGCCGATCGAGCCTGCCGCTAACCGAGCTTCGCGAGCAACGCCTTGGCCGCCGCTTCCGACGAGCCGGGATTTTGCCCCGTAATCAGATTGCCCGCGATCACCACGTGCGACTGCCAGTCCGGCCCCTTCGAATAACGTCCGCCATGTTTCTTCAACATATCTTCCACGAGGAAAGGCACGACGTCGGTAAGACCAACCGCCGCTTCTTCGGAATTGGAAAAACCGGTAACCGGTTTGTCGCGCACGAGCGGCGCTTGATCCGCCAGCTTCGTATGGCGTAGCACAGCGGGCGCGTGGCATACGGCGCCGACCGGTTTACCGGCGTTGTAGAGCGTTTCGATCAGCGCAATCGAATGCGGATCTTCCGCGAGATCCCATAACGGTCCATGGCCGCCGGGATAGAACACCGCGTCGTAGTCCGCAGCCGACACGGTGGAAAGTTTTACGGTACTCGCCAACGCGGCTTGCGCGTCCTTGTCCTTGCCGAACCGGCGCGTCGCATCGGTCTGCGCATCGGGATCGTCGCTCTTCGGGTCGAGCGGCGGCTGGCCGCCTTTAGGCGAAGCAAGCGTCATCTCGACGCCGGCATCCTTGAACACGTAATACGGCGCGGCAAACTCTTCCAGCCAGAAGCCAGTCTTCCGGCCGGTATTGCCGAGTTGGTCGTGTGAAGTCAGCACCACCAGGATTTTCATGGAAACCTCGCGAGTCAGTTCAATTCGCGTGGCGCGGCACCGTGCAACGGGATCGCCGGCGCCGCGCGTTCTGGCAGTATAGGCGGCTATCCGACGCGCAGAAGCATCCCGCTCAAACTAGACGGCGTAAATTTCCGTGTTGTCCACTAAAGGCAGAAACTGTCCTGTACGCCCGTCGAGCGCGAGCATCGTGCCGCTTTCGATATCGAAGATCCAGCCGTGCAGCCGCACCGTTCTGTTTGCCAGCCCCACGGCCACGGATGGATGCGTGCGAATGTTCGCGAGTTGAGCTATCACGTTATCCTTGACCAGCGCTTCGAGACGCTCGGTGTCCGATGCGTAGGTTCGTGACGCGTTGATCGCTTTCGCGGCGTCGGCGTGACGCAACCAGCCTGCCACTGCTGGCAGATGGTCGAGGTTCTTGCACGTGCAGATTGCCGTCATTGCGCCGCAATTGGAGTGACCGCAAATCACGATGTCCCGCACGCCGAGTACCGCCACTGCATATTCGACCGTGGCAGATACCCCGCCCGGCTCGGGACCGTATGACGGCACGATGTTGCCCGCGTTGCGAATGACGAACAGCGCGCCCGGCTCCACCTGGGTCAGTAATTCGGGGACGACCCGGCTATCCGAGCAGGTCACGAACAACGTCTTCGGACTTTGCGCGGTCGATAAGCGCTTGAACAAGGCGCTTTGCTGCGGGAAGACTTCACGTTGGAAGCGGATGAGCCCTTCGATGATTTCTTTCACGATTTTCTCCGGATAGTCAAAGCCTTAGCCTGCCGGAACTGCGGCAAAGGTCCAAGGCGTGTCTGCGATCGGTTCGCGGGACTATACCGCAGTCGCGGTTGCCATTTCATCCGGCGGCAAGCAAGCCGCAAACAAAAAAACCCCGGCTGTTACCAGCCGGGGCCAACTCTCTCGTCCGCACACCGGAAACCGTGCGGGCATGAATACTGTATCTGCGCAGACGCAGCGGATATACACGCGACTCTGGAAGAGTCCTTTCTACCAGTCGTCTCCGCTCTACATCGCTCTCCACCGCTCGCCGGCTGCGCGGCGAAAACCCGAACGCGTTGCGCTAATGCGCGCTGCCACATTGCTGCATCGCCAGACGGCAACACGCACCGACACGCATAAGCGCAACACAACCAGGTCAGTCAATCCGCGCCGCGTTTCCGGCAAAGCTCACGGTTTAACGGCTGTACATGGCATTCCAGTCCGCGGCAGATACTGCCGGACGGCCGCTTTGCGACGATCCCGCAACGCTGCCACCGTAGCCGCTCATGTCGCCATTGCGGGCGGCAATTCGTGCCTCCGCAGCCTGAATCGCTTCAGGATAATGCGCCTGGTCGCCGTCACCGACGTGATACCCGGCCTGCTGGAGTTGAATCAGTTCGGCACGCACCTGCTCGCGGGTGATGCGGGAATTCGATTGCGCAAAAACGGTGGCCGAAGCGGCAAGCGAAGCAACGATAACGACGGCCTGGATCAAAGACTTCATGATAAAAAACAACCTCCGATAGTTAAGGGTGGGCGGTCAGTCGATTCATACTCGTCGTGCCCGCTGAACCCAATATAGGCGCCGCTTCCTCACGGAGTAACGGGCGCTCATCGAAGGGATTGTTGTTGAATCTGGAGAAATCAGCCGGTGCGCCGGCGAAAAGCAATCAGGGCGGGCCCGGCGCATAGATGCCGGACCGCCCTCCTGTGTCAGAATTTGGGCCGCTCAGGCCTCAGTTGAAATCCCCGGTTTCGAGTTCGACTGACCGCCCCCCATTTTTTTCGAGGACGCGCCGCGTAGCATTTTCAATCCGCGCGCGATTGGCCTCGAAGGTCCCGACCAGATCGTGGGCCGACGGTCCCTCGTTACCGAAATGGTTATTCAGCGCGTCCAGCGACACGCTGCACCAGACGTCGGCTCCATCGACATTGGCTTCGAAGGCGACGCGCGCCGCTGCCACCACTTCACGGCGTCCGGTGAATTCGATCCTCATAATGACCCTCCATTTGGTGAAAGTAATGCCGACGCCGCAATGGCCATGCCAAGCCGATCCGGTGCCACTTCAATACCGGCCTGACCCGCGCCGCCGCTAGCCGCGTTCAGCACACATTCTCCGCAAGGCGCATACTCGAGATCGGCCGCCTTCGGGCGGCCGCGCTTATGCGTCGCGGCATGCGTGTTGCCTGTTGTGCCGTCAGACGCTTCCAACATCCTAATACTACCGCCCCCATGTCCCGCAGCCCGCAATCGTCGCGTCGTTTAGTCATTGCCGCCGTCATGGCTTCAATGGCAATGGTCGCCATTGAAGCCACCATCGTTTCCACCGCCATGCCGCAGATCGTCGCGCAACTCGGCGATCTGCATCTGTATAGCTGGGTCTTCTCGTCGTTCCTGCTAACGCAAACCGCAATGACCGTGGTATTCGGCAAGCTTGCCGATCTGTACGGACGCAAGCCGGTCATGCTCGCCGGCATCGCGATCTTTCTGCTCGGCTCGGTGCTGGCCGGCTTTGCGTGGTCGATGCCCGCGATGATCGTGTTCCGTCTGATCCAGGGGGTCGGCGCGGGCGCGATCCAGCCGGTCACGCTGACCATCGTCGCCGATCTCTATCCGGCGCGCGAACGCGGCAAGGTGCAGGGTTATCTCGCCAGCGTGTGGGCGATTTCAGCGGTGGTCGGGCCCATGGTGGGCGGCTTCATCATTCACAATCTGTCGTGGGCGTGGATCTTCTGGATGAACGTGCCGATCGGCCTTGCTTCGGCAGCCGGCTTCATTGCGTTCCTGCGCGAATCGGAACGGCATGCGCGGCCGTCGATCGACTTCGCGGGCGCGGCGCTGTTCATGGCGGCGATCGCGGCGCTGATGATGGCGCTGACCTATGCGGGCGACGACGACCTCGTCAAAGCCTCGCTCGCCGGTGGCGCGTTCATGCTGTGCCTGCTGTTGTTCGTGTTGCAGGAACGCCGCGCGGTCGAGCCGATGATCTCGTTCGCGCTCTGGAGCCGGCGGCCGATTGCGGCGTGCAATGCCGCCACCGTGCTGGCCGGCATGATCCTGATGGGCGCCACCACCTTCCTGCCGATGTATGTTCAAGGCGTGCTGCACCGTTCGCCCGTGGTCGCGGGTCTTGCGCTCACGATGATGATGGTGGGCTGGCCGGCGGGCGCGACGCTCGCGGCGAAGTCATTTCACCGCATCGGCTTGCGGCGCATTCTGATCGGCGGCAGCGCTTTCGTGCCGCTCGGCGCGGTGTTGCTGCTGTTCCTGCAGCCTGGCGGCTCGCCGCTCATTGCAGCGTTCGGCTCGCTCATCATGGGCTTCGGCATGGGTACGTCGAGCGTCAGCTCGCTCGTGCTGATCCAGGAGATCGTCAAGATGGACGAACGCGGCAGCGCGACCGCATCGAATCTTTTTTCGCGCAATCTCGGCAGCACGCTGGGCGCGACCTTGTTCGGCGCGGTGCTTAACTTCGGGCTCAGCCACTCGAAGAATGTGGCCGTGGTCACTTCGGACCAGTTGAAAGCGCTGCTGCAGAATCAGGTGACGAGTCTCGCCGACAGCGACATGATCCGCATGGTGCTGCATCAGTCGTTGCACCTGACTTTCATCTCGATCTTCGCGATTGCGATTTTTGTGGTCGTGCTGCTCGGCTTCGTGCCGCCCATCTCCATCGGGCCGACCAAGCAGATTCCGCTTGAAGCGTTGTCGCCGCTCGAGGATTGAGCGCCGCCGCGTGATATGTGGCGCTACGCGCCGCTCGCCGGCAACGCGGCGGCGAAGAAATCGATCGCCCGCTGGGCCGTTTGTGCGTGTACAGCATCCCGATCGACACCCGGATTGTCCTTGCAGATAGTCGCAAGGCGATCCATTACACCGGGCAGGCAGGTGTCGAGAAAGGTGTAGTGCGACGCGCCCGGCACCATCGTGACGCTTGCCTTCGGCAGCAAACCCGCGATGCGGTGAATGTTGGTGTCCAACGGCGCGGTCACGTCGGCCTCGCCCGCGAGCAGCGAGACGGGAATGTCGACGTCCGCGAACGAGTGGCTATCGAAAGCCTCCCCTAGCGCCGGCGCGATCGCAAAGACCGCCTTGACGCGCGGGTCGCGGTAAGAATCGTCGGCGCGGTCCCGGGACGCCTTCGTTTCCGGCGAAAGCGTGGCGAGCGTCAACGCTGGCGCCTGAGCGTCGTCGTGGATTCTGGCGGCTTCCGGTGGATGACAGATCGCATCGGCCTGCGGCCCGGAGCAGAAACGCTCGAAGGCCGGTAAATCGGTTCGCGCGCCGGCCAGTTCGAGAACCGTGTACCCACCGAGCGAGAAACCCACCGCGCCGATCCGGTCACGATCGACATGCGGGCCCAGCATCGGATCGGCAAGGACGCCGTCCAGCACTTCGCTCGCGTCCGTGGCGCGCTCCCACCAGAGCATGAAGCCGTCGCGCGTCATCGGCTCCAATGCGTTGTTGCCGGGATGATTGGCGCCCGCCACGATATAACCTTTGGCCGCGAGCGCCGAGGCCAGCCAGTCGAGACTGTCCGCGCTACCGCCGGTGCCGTGCGACAGCACGAGCAGCGGATACTTCGCTCGCGCGCCCGACAGCGGGGCATCCACGACGGCCGGGTGCCCATGAAACAGCGGACGTCCCGGTGCGCCAAGATCATGGGCGAGTTCCGGGCTCGCCGGATCGGCCGGATACCAGATGGTCGTCACCAGCGCCTGGGTCCGGGCCCCGCGCCAGTTACGCGCCGCGGCCGGGTGCAACACACGCGCGGCCTCCCCCACATGCCAGGCGGGCGGATCGGCCGGCGCAGCGGCGTCTGCCCACAGGAAGGCCGCCGAACACGCGATGGCGGCACAGCAGAAACGAAACATGACTAATCCTTGCGAATGGGGATCATCAGATCCGTGACGCACGCATGCTGCAACCCGACAATCGCCGGGTTCCGGTACACCTCGAGCAACGGACGGTTGTCGCGTGCATAGCCGCTTTGCGGCAGCCAGCCGCGGTAGAGCGCGTGGAAGGTCGGTGCGATCAGCGCATACGGGCCGACCAGCCGATGGACCGCGTACAGGCCGCCGTCCACATGCATAGGCTCGATTGCCTCGCCCTCTTGCGGCACGTCATGAGGCGACGCGACGAGGCCCGCGTGATAGTGGAAACCGGCAGGCTGCGCCGGATCGCGCGTACAGACGCCGACACGGCGAACTTCGCCCGCGTTCGCGCCGCAGCCGAGCCGCTCCATCAGCGAGCGAAAGGTCTGCCCGATCGTCGCGACCGGTCCTTCGTGGCGAAGACACAGCAGATCGAGCGGCGCGATCTCGGTGAGTTCAACCGACGGCAGAGCCGACATCCGGCTTTCAGCAGCGTGTTCGCTGCCGGCCCCGTTTGCCTCATTATCCCGGCGCCCTTTGAACGGCGTAGCCAGTCGCTTCTGCCGCGCCTTGAATTCGCTCGGCGTTACCCCGGTGAAACCGCGAAACGCGCGCGCAAAAGCCTGCGGACTGTTGTACCCGGCATCGTGCGCGACCATCGTGACCAAAGCCGCAGCATTGGTCAGCCGTTGCGCGGCCTGGGCGAGCCGCAGGCGCTGCACGGTCTCGACCACGCTTTCGCCGGTTAGCGCGCGATAGATCCGATGGAAGTGATAAGGCGACAGATGCGCCACCGCGGCAAGACTCTCGAGCGTATGCGGCGCGCCGGGTTCCACCAGAATCGCCTCGATTACGCGGGCGATCCGTCGACGATAATCGCGTTCGGTGCTGGGCTTCATCATGGCGCTAGGATAGCGGTCTCATGGACGGAAGACGGTGCAGAACTTGCGGCATTTACCCGGGCGCAGGCTCGGGTTTCAATACTACAAATGGACGGGTCTGGCGGGATGCGTGACGGCATCTGCTGTGCATCAAGCCGTCAAGCGCCCTCCCGGCAGAGCTTCATCATCCACGCATAGACCGCGTCCACTGCAGCGGAGCGAGCCGGCTGAGCCGAGCGCATCAGCCAGAGCGGCGCCAGCGCGAACCCGGGCACCTGCGGCAAGATTTCCACGCGCCCGCTCGTCAAAGCCTCGCCCGCGGTTAGCCGCGACACCATCGCGATGCCGGCCTCCTGCTCGGCAGCCGCCACGAGAAAACGCGAGTCGCTAACCGTCATCGCCCGCCGCGTACGCAACCCACCCCGCCGCAACTCGGGCAACCATGGCGCCCAGTCCGCGTGCGCCTCGTGAACCAGCAAGGGAGCTTGCGTCAAAACATCCGGAAACGGCATAGAGCGCAGACGGCGTGCGGTCGCAGGGCCGCAGATCGCAAGCGCTTCTTCTTCAAGCAGCAATTCGCACACGACTTCCGGCGTGCGAATCTCTTTCTCCGACACCACCAGGTCGACGTCGACACGATCGATCTCGTTGACCTCTTCGCCCGTCACAAGCCAGATCTCGAGGTTCGGCAACGCCTCCGAAAACGCCCGCATGCGCGGCATCAGCCAACCGGATGCGAACTGCGGCGCACACACGAGGATCACCGAATCCGGATTGCCATACGGCTCGATCCGGTCGCGCCCGTCGGCCAGCGTGGCGAGCGCGGTCGTGACGGTTTGCGCATACAGCACGCCGGCGGCGGTCAACGCGACACCGCGTCCGATCCGCCGGAATAAGGGCTGGCCGGTCCATTCCTCGAGTTGCAGGATTTGATGACTGATTGCCGATTGGGTCAGCGCCAGTTCCTGCGCGGCGCGCGTGAAGCTGCCGAGACGCGCGGCGGCGTCGAAAGCAAGCAGAGCCTGCAAAGGGGGAAGTCTACGCATGGACATGGGGCATTGGGCTCACAGCCAGATATTAAAAATATCGATACTTCCAGCAAGATTCTTCGCTTTTCGCCGGATTATTGCCCCGCAATCATAGCGCCAACGCCCTTTACATAGCCTTAGCCATTTCGTCAGACATGAGCAATATTTGTGTAATGGCGCCCCTTTGAAACCGACCGGATCGATCTGTATGTCCCAGACCCTTCACCAAAACCTGCACGCCCCGCACGCCGAAGCCATGCCCCCGGCGCGCGCTGACACGGCCACCGCCGGGCACCCCGCCGGGCCCACCTACGCGGGCGTGCTGTCCTTCATGCGCCGCCCTTATAAGCGCGATCTCGCCGGCGTCGACGTCGCTGTATCGGGCATTCCGCTCGATCTCGCGACCACCTTCCGCCCCGGCACGCGTTTCGGGCCGGCCGGCATGCGCGCGGCCTCGGTGCAACTGGCGGACCTGGGCGCGTTTCCGTGGGGCATCGATCCCTTCGACCATCTCAACGTGGTCGACTACGGCGACTGCTGTTTCGACGCCCACAACCCGCTCGGCATTCGCGACGCGATCGTTGCCCACGCCCGGGAAATTCTTGCCGCCGGCACGCGCATGCTGACCTTCGGCGGCGATCACTACATCACCTATCCGCTCCTGATCGCGCACGCTGAAAAATTCGGCAAGCCCTTGAGCCTGATCCATTTCGATGCGCATTGCGATACCTGGCCGGACGACAACCCCGATTCGCTGAACCACGGCACGATGTTCTACAAGGCCATTCGCGAAGGGCTGATCGATCCCGCCCGCTCGGTGCAGGTTGGCATTCGTACCTGGAACGACGACTTCATGGGCGTGCGCATTCTCGACGCGCCGTGGGTGCATCGCAACGGCACGCAGGCGACGATCGACGAAGTGTTGTCGATCGTCGGCGATGCGCCGACCTACCTCACCTTCGATATCGACTGCCTCGACCCGGCCTTCGCACCCGGCACGGGCACGCCGGTGGCGGGCGGTCTGAGCTCGGCGCAGGCGCTTGAAATCGTGCGCGCGCTGGGCGCCGTGAATCTGGTAGGCGCGGACGTGGTGGAAGTGTCGCCGCCCTACGATCACAGCGACGTTACCGCGCTCGCCGCAGCGCACCTTGCTGCCGACATGCTGTGCCTGATGCGTAATCAGAAGCTGCAACGCCAGCAGCGCGAGTAAGCGCCTGCGTGTAAGTGTCGTTACTCCTCCGTTGAAATCTCTCTGGATGATCACCATGCCCCATACCGTCATGAGCCGGGCGCCCGCGGCGCCAAAACTGGCCGCGCTGTTGCTCTGCGCCTTCTGCGCGTTCAGTTCGTTCAGCACCGCCGCGCACGCGGACGACAAGCAGCTCAATCTGTACAACTGGGCTGATTACATTGCCAAGGACACCGTGCCGAACTTCGAGAAAGAGTCCGGCATTCACGTGCGGTACGACGTCTACGACGGCGACGAAACCTTGCAGGCAAAACTGCTGACCGGGTCGACCGGCTACGACGTCGTGGTACCCACCTCGAACTTTCTCGCGAAGCAGATCGAGGCCGGCATCTACCAGAAACTCGACAAATCGAAGCTGCCGAACCTCGCGAACCTCGACCCCAGCCTGTTGAAGCTGGTCGCCGACGCCGATCCCGGTAACCAGTACGCCGTGCCGTGGGCGTGGGGTACCACGGGGCTCGGCTACAACGTGACGCGGGTCAGAAAGATTCTCGGCAACGACGCGCCGCTCGATAACTGGGACATCCTTTTCAAGCCCGAATATCTGAGCAAGCTGAAAAGTTGCGGCGTATCGGTGCTCGACGCGCCAACCGATGTATTCGCGGTCGCGCTGCACTATCTCGGCCGCGATCCGAACAGCGCGAACCCCGCCGACTACCAGGCCGCGTACGAAGCGCTAAAGAAGATCCGCCCGTACATCACGCAGTTCAACGCAACGAGCTATATCAACGATCTCGCAGGCGACGATATCTGCTTCGCGCTGAGCTGGTCAGGCGACGTGTCGATGGCGAGCCATCGCGCGCGCGAAGCCGGCAAGAGTTACGAGGTCAAATACTTCATTCCTCAAGGCGGCGCGCCCGTCTGGTTCGACATGATGGCGATTCCGAAAGATGCGCCGCATCCGCAAGCCGCGCTCGACTGGATCAACTACATCGAACGGCCCGAGGTTCATGCCGGCATCACGAACGAGGTGTTTTATCCGAACGCGGACGCGGCCGCCCGCAAATTCGTGCGTCCGGAAATTCTCAACGATCCGACCGTGTACCCGCCTGATTCCGTGCTGAAAACGCTGTTTCTGCTCAAGCCATTGCCTGCCCCGATCAAGCGCCTGGAAGGCAGGCTGTGGGCGCAGCTAAAAACCGGAGGGTAACGAGTCGGCGCCGCGCGAATCAGGCGCCTTTCGCGTACAGCGTGGACTCGGCGAACCCGTCCGCGGCGAGTACCCGCCCCACCAGAATCAGCGCCGTACGCTCGATGGAGGTCGTTTGTACTTTGCCGACGATATCGTCGAGCGTACCGACGATCTTCTCCTCATCCGGCCAACTCGCGCGATAGACCACCGCGATTGGACAGTCGCCGCCGTAATGCGGCCGCAACTCATCGACGATGCGTGCCAGATGACGCACGCCGAGGTGAATCGCCATCGTCGCGCGATGTTTCGCGAGGTCGGCGAGTTGCTCGCCTTCCGGCATCGTTGTCTTGCTGGCGAAGCGCGTAAGGATCAACGTCTGCGAGATATCGGGCAGCGTCAGTTCGCAACCGAGCGTCGCCGCGCAAGCCGCGGTTGCCGTTACGCCCGGCACGATTTCGTAGGGAATAGCGAGTTCGCGAAGCCGGCGAATCTGCTCGCCGATTGCGCCGTACAACGACGGATCGCCTGAATGCACCCGCGCCACGTCCTGACCTTTTTCGTGTGCGGCCTTGAGCAAATCAACGATCTGATCGAGGTCGAGTTCGGCGGTATTCACGACCTGCTCGGCACTATGCCCGTCCAACACGGCGGCCGGCACCAGCGAGCCGGCGTACAGGATCACCGGGCAGCCGCGCACGAGGCGCTGCCCTTTCACTGTGATCAGTTCCGGGTCACCGGGACCCGCACCGATAAAAAACACCGTCATTCAGTACTCCATGATTCGATTGGCCGGAATGCCATGCATGTGCCATTCAAGCTGAGACTCGCAACGCTTCCAGCAAGTCGCCCACGTTTGCAAACTCGCGATCGACCGCGGGCAATTCAGGGCGACGCAGCATCACGACCGGCAAGCCACGTTCGCGCGCGACTTCGAGTTTCGCTTCGGTGGCGCTACCCCCGCTGTTTTTGCTGACGATGACATCGAAGGCTTCCGCGCTGAACAGCACGCGTTCGCCTTCCAGCGTGAACGGGCCACGTGCCGCCAGAATCCGCGCACGCGGATGCGCTTCGTGTGCTTCGAGACAGCGTATCGTCCAGAACTGCAGCGGCGGTATCTCGTCCAGATGCGCAAGCGGTTCGCGTCCGAGCGTGAAAAGCGGCCGCTTGAACGAAGCGAGCGCCGCCGTGAGTTCGGCCCAATCGCCGACGATGCGCCAGTCGTCGCCGGCTTGCGGCAGCCAGGCTTCGCGCCGCAGTGCCCAACACGGCACGCGCGCGACGCCACTCGCTTTCACAGCATTAGCGCTAATCCGCGCGGCGTACGGATGCGTCGCGTCAATCACCAGGTCGATACGTTCGTCCGCGATATAGCGCGCCATCCCTTCGCTACCGCCGAAGCCGCCCACACGCACCGCGCACGGCAGATCGTCCGGCACCTTGCCGAGGCCCGCGAGACTGTACACGTGCTCATGGCCGAGTTGTCTGGCGATCCGCAAAGCATCGCCGGTGCCGCCGAGCAGCAGAACGCGCTTCATTGCACGGCTCCGATTACGGTTGAGGTGAGTTGCCGGACGCGCCGTGCGCGCCGTCGGCCTGTTTTGTGACCTCCAGCAACGTAATCGGCAACGCCTGACGCCACGTATCAAAACCGCCGAGCGGCTGAGCCTCGGCCAGCGCGATGCGGGTCAGCGTGCCGCCATGCTGCTCCCGCCATGCCGCGAGCGCCGCCTCGCCCTGCAACGTGACGGCATTGGCGACCAGTCGGCCGCCTGCGCGCAGCCGCGTCCAGCAAGCATCAAGCACGCCTGGCACCGTCACGCCGCCGCCGATGAACACGGCATCCGGCGCGGCCAATCCTGCCAGTGCCTCGGGCGCGCGGCCGGCGACCAGGTGCAAACCCGGCACGCCCAACGCATCGCGATTGTGTTCGATGAACCGCTGACGCTCCGCGTGCCCTTCGATCGCGATCGCGCGGCAGCCCGGATGCGCACGCATCCATTCGATGCCAATCGAGCCACTGCCCGCGCCGACGTCCCAGAGCAATTCGCCAGGCGTCGGCGCGAGGCGCGCCAGCGTGATCGCGCGAACGTCGCGCTTGGTCAACTGACCATCGTGGCGAAAGGCGTCGTCGGGCAAGCCGGTGGTCAACGGCAAACGCGGCGCGCCTTCCGTTGCACGGCATTCGAGCGCCACCAGGTTGAGCGCCGCCACGTCGCCCGCGGACCACTGGTCGGCGCGTCCGTCGATACACCGCTCCAGGTCGCCGCCCAAATGTTCCAGCACGCTCATTCGTGTCGCGCCAAAACCGCGCGCGTTCAGCAACTCAGACAGCGCTGCGGGCGTACGCCCGTCAGCGCTCAGAACGAACACGCGCGCGCCGTCGTACAAATGGGCATTCAGCGCCGGCAATGGCCGCCCCACCAGCGAAACCGTGGCGACGTCCTGCAATGGCCAGCCCAGCCGCGCAGCCGCTAGCGATATCGACGACGGCGCCGGTAGAACTCGCAACTCACCGGGCGGCAATTGCCGCGCCAGCGTCGCGCCGACGCCGAACAGCATCGGGTCGCCACTCGCCAGCACACACACGGGCCCACCACGCTCCGCCAGCAAAGGTGCAAGATCGAACGGCTTCGGCCATGCTGTCCGGCGCGCGGCCAGACGCCCGGGCAGCATCGCCAGATGACGTTCGCCGCCATAGATCACCGACGCTTCCAGCAAAGCACGCCGCGCGGGCCTCCCCAAGCCGGCGAAACCGTCATCGCCTATGCCCACCACAGTCAGCCACGCCGGCATGCATCCATCCTCATTCTGTGTCTTCAAATCTTGTGCTGTGCCACGCCGGTCAAAGCGTCCAGCCTCGTTGTGCTGTTCGAAAAAAGGCATAATACAGCCGCCGGTGCCCTTCGGGGCCGAAGAGGGAACACAGTATCGCTGTGGCTGCCCCCGCAACTGTATGCAGCGAGTCCGCCTGCGCTGCGCGCCACTGGTTTAACCGGGAAGGCCGCGGCGGACGATGACCTGCCAGCCAGGAGACCTGCCGGCCAGACTGTTCGTGCCAGCCACCATCGGGCGGGGTGTACCGATGCCGCAGCAATGCCCGTAAGGGCGGCGCTCGGGCTATCGCGCGACGCTCAACCCGGTGTCCGTCTTGAAGCAAGCTTCGCCCTCCACTGTTTTGCCTGACGCGGCGCTCGCGCTGCGGCCCTCCGCATGTCCGGGGCTGCTGCGCATCGTCGCCGCGCGCGACGGTGGGATCTGCCGGATCAAACTGCCCGGCGGCGAGTTGAGCGCCGCACAGGCCATCGCGATCGCCGAGGCCAGCACGCGGCATGCAAGCGGTGTGATCGAGCTGACCAATCGCGCGAATCTGCAGGTGCGTGGCGTGCGCAGCGGGCAGGAAACGGCACTGATCGCGGCGTTGCTCGACGCGGGCCTCGGACCGGCTGTCGAGCCGATTCGAGCCGACGCTGCGGTAGATGCCGCCAAGTCGCTGCTCGCGACTTCGGCGGACGACGTGCGCAATGTGATGCTGAGTCCGACTGCCGGGCGCGATCCATTTGCACTGTTCGACACGCGGCCTCTTTGCGCCGAACTGCTTGCCTTGCTGCAGACCGAAGCGCGTTTCGCGGCGCTGTCGCCCAAATTCGCGCTATTGCTCGACGGCGGCGAGCGCCTTGCGAGAGTCGATCATCCGCACGATGTCTGGCTGGCGGCGACGCAAGCCGAAGACGGCGTGCGATTTGTGTTCGGCCTGGCCGGTTGCCCCGCTGCAGAGATGAACGCGAAACCTGGCGCCCTCGGCGCCGTTCTGCCCAAGCAGGTCACCGGCCTGGTTCGCGCGCTGCTGCATACGTTCCTCGACCTGGGCACCGCCGATGCCACGCGCATGCGTCATCTGCTTACCGCGCATTCCATCGACGCCGTCTTGCAGCACGCTCGTCAGTACGTCGATTTCCCGCTGTCACGCGACGCGTCGCTCGCACACTGGCAACGCGGCACGCTTGCCGATGCCACGCTGCGGCTCGGCGCGCATGCTCGACGCGTGGTGGGCCTGCAGCACGTGGGCGGGCAGCCGCCGCTTGGGCGCCTCGACGCCGCCGCATTACGCGGCCTCGCGGAACTCTCTCAGCAGCACGGCAACGGCACGCTGCGCATCACGCCCTGGCAAAGCGTATTGCTTCCCGATATCGCGGCGCATAACGCATCCGCCGCGCTCGCGGAAATGAACGCGCTAGGTCTCGCCTGCGATCCCGCGCAGCCGATTACGCACCTGATCGCCTGCGCCGGTTCCACGGGTTGCGCAAAAAGCCTCGCCGACACCAAGGCCGATGCACTGCTTCTGGCGAATCGCTTGCCCGCTGGCGTCGACGTTCATCTGAGCGGCTGTCCGCGCTCATGCGCTGCGGCCCATTGCGCGCCGTACACGCTGCTGGCCACCGCGCCCGGCCTCTATGACCTCTATCGACGCAACGGCGAACCGGATTTCGGCTCGTGCGTCGCGCACCAACTTACGATCGAACAGGCCGCCGACATGCTCGACTCATTGGCCCACCCGGCCCGGAGCCCTTTAGATGCTTGATTACATTCGCGACGGTCAGGAGATCTATCGCCAATCCTTCGCGACGATACGTGCTGAGGCCGATCTTTCGCGCATTCCCGCCGACCTCGAAAAACTCGCGGTGCGTGTGATCCACGCCTGCGGCATGGTGGACGTCATTGAAGACCTGCGGTTTTCCGCGGGGGCGGGCGCCGCGGGCCGCACGGCGCTGGCACAAGGCGCGCCGATTCTGTGCGACGCCGGCATGGTGGCGCAGGGCATCACGCGTGCACGATTGCCCGCGAATAACGAGGTAATCTGCACGCTCACGCATCAGGACGTGCCCGCTCTCGCGCGCGAACTCGGCAATACGCGTTCGGCCGCCGCGCTCGAATTGTGGCGGCCGCATCTGGCCGGCAGCCTCGTGGTGATCGGCAATGCGCCGACCGCCCTCTTCTATCTGCTAGACATGCTCGACGACGATGCACCGAAACCCGCGCTGATTCTTGGTTTTCCAGTCGGCTTTGTCGGCGCCGCCGAATCGAAAGCGATGCTGGCGGAAAATAGCCGCGGCGTGCCCTACGTCGTGATTCATGGCCGGCGCGGTGGCAGCGCGATGGCCGCCGCCGCGGTGAATGCGCTGGCGACGGAGGTCGAGTAAATGACCGTGCGAGGACGTTTATTCGGCCTGGGTGTCGGCCCCGGCGACCCGGAACTCATCACGCTAAAAGCGCTGCGCGTGCTGAAAGCGGCCCCCGTGGTCGCGTATTTCGTCGCGAAGGGTAAAAAGGGCAATGCCTTCAGCATCATCGAGGCGCATCTGCATGACGCTCAGCAGCATCTGCCGCTCGTGTATCCCGTCACGACCGAAGCGCTCGCACCGCCGCTTTCGTATGAAGCGATCATCGCCGATTTCTACGACACCGCCGCGGAGATCGTTGCCGGCCATCTCGACGCCGGCCGCGACGTCGCGGTGATTTGCGAAGGCGACCCGTTTTTCTACGGCTCGTATATGTATCTGCATGACCGCCTTGCCACGCGTTTCGAGGCCGAAGTCGTGCCCGGCGTGTGCTCGATGCTCGGCGGTGCGGCCGTGCTCGGCGCGCCGCTGGTGTATCGCAATCAGAGTTTGTCGGTGCTCTCCGGCGTGTTGCCCGAAGACGAATTGCGCCGGCGTCTTGCCGACGCCGACGCCGCGGTCATCATGAAACTCGGCCGCAATTTCGATAAGGTACGGCGCGTACTCGTCGAACTGGGACTCGCGCATCGGGCGCTTTACGTCGAACGCGCGACGATGGGCAATCAACGTATTGTGGCGCTCGACGAAGTCGACCCGATGGCCTCGCCGTATTTCTCGCTGCTTGTGGTGCCGGGGGAAAAATGGCAAGGATGACGCCGCCCGCCATTGTCATTCTCGGCACGGGCGCGTTGGCAACCGCACGGCGTATCCAGACGCTGTATGCCGGTTCCCAGGTGCACGCCTTGCAGGGGCGCGTCGAAGCTGACGTGTCGTATGCGGAACTCCGCGCGCATCTGTGCGATCTGTATGCGCGCGGCACGCCGATCGTTGCGCTGTGCGCCGCCGGTATCGTGATTCGCTGCATTGCGCCCTTGTTGTCGAACAAGGGCGTCGAGCCGCCCGTGCTGGCCGTCGCGGAAGATGGCAGCGCGGTCGTGCCATTGCTCGGCGGCCTTGCAGGCGTCAACGTGATGGCGCGTGAGATCGCGGCTGAATTGGCTGTGCCGCCTGCGATTACGACCAGTGGCGAACTGCGCTTCGGCACCTGCGTGCTCAATCCACCCGAAGGTTATGCACTCGCCGATATCGCGCAAGGCAAGCGCTTTGTTTCAGACCTGCTCGCTGGAGAAAGCACGCGAATCGAGGGCGAAGCGCCGTGGCTCGACGATGCGCAACTGCCGCGCTCCGAATCGGCACGTCTCGCGATTCGCGTGACACCCCGTGCGTGGGATGGGCGTGATGATGAGTTGGTGATTCATCCTCGGAGCGTGGTGGCGGCAGTCACCGTGCCGGGTGCGGGTGCTAGTTCTGGCTCGCCCTCTGCTACGAACGCAAACCTCAGCGCAAATTCCAGATCCGATTCCCGGACGGGTTCAGGCGCGCGGATCGCGGCGTTGGTGCGCGACGCATTGGACACGCACGGTCTTGCGCCGCTTTCGCTCGCGGCATTGCTGGCGCCTTCCGAACACATGTTGGACGCGGCGCTCGCCGATGCCGCAGCGAGCCTGAACGTGCCGCTGCGTTTTGCCCAGCCGCGCCCGCAGGACGGCGAACCGCCGAGCAATCTGCTGCACGCCGCGCTGCGCGTCCCTTATCAAACGCTGCACGACGATGCGGACGCAGGCGTTGCCCTCGCGTTGGCCGCGCTGGCCATCGACCCGCACACGATTGGCCGCGCGCGCGGCCGCCTGACCGTGATCGGCCTGGGCCCTGGCCGCGCCGACCTGATGGTGCCCGCCGCGCGAACCGCGCTGAACGAAGCCACCGATATCCTCGGCTACGAAACCTACGTGAAAATGGCCGGCCCGTTGCGCGCCGATCAACGCGTGCACGGCACCGACAATCGCGAGGAAATGCAGCGGGCCCGCCATGCGTTCGAACTTGCTGGCACAGGACGGTCGGTGGTGATGGTGTCGTCGGGCGATCCTGGCGTGTTCGCGATGGCGGCTGCGGTGCTTGAGGCGCTCGAAGAAGGCGGTTCGGCGAACGCCGATTGGCGTGCGGTCGAACTCGCCATCGTGCCGGGGGTGTCGGCAGCCATGGCGACTGCCGCACAGGCCGGCGCGCCGTTGGGTCACGATTTCTGCATGCTGTCGCTATCCGACAATCTGAAACCGTGGACCATCATCGAAAAGCGCCTCCGGCATGCGGCCGAAGCGGATCTGGTGATGGCTTTCTATAACCCGATCTCGCGCGCACGACCGTGGCAACTGGATAAGGCACTGGATATCCTGCGGGAATATCGCACGGCAGCAACGAAGGTGGTACTCGGTCGCGATATCGGCAGACCGGGCGGCACGCTGCGTACGATCACGCTAGGAGAACTGCGCTCGTCCGATGTGGATATGCGGACGATGGTGATCGTCGGCTCGTCGACCACGCGCGGGTTTACCAACGGCGTCGACGGTGGCGAGTGGGTGTATACGCCGCGCTGGTATGAGTGAGCGGTCGGCTCGCTCATACCACCCTCCTTTGGGGTAGCCGCCTGGTTCAACAAAGGCGACCCGCTTAGCCCGCTAAGCCGCCACTTTCAGATCGTCAATCGCCCGCTGCCGCACCCCCAGATCGTCCCAAAGCTCCGGATGGCACGTGAACACCAGAATCTGGTGCCGCGTGGCCGCGTCGATCAATGCGCGCTTGATCGCGTCGCGCCGTGCCGCATCGGTATGCACGGCGGCATCGTCGAGCATCAGCAAGGTCGGGCGTCCCGATGCCTGCAACAGATCCGCATAGGCAAGCCGCGTCAGGATGCCCAACTGTTCGCGCGTGCCGAAACTCAACGCATCGAGCGTATCCGCTCGACCATAACGATCCAGCGTCGCGGGACTCAGATCGTCGCCGAGCGCGATCGTCGACTGCGGAAAAATCCGCTTCAGGTAGTGTCCGAGGCGCTCGGTCAACGGCGCGCGCAGTTGCGCCACCGCGGCATCGCGTTCGTCGACCAGCACCTCGTCTAGCAAACTCAACGCACCTGCCCACAAGCTCAGTTCGTCTTTACGGCGCGTGGCCTGTTCCAGCGAAGCGTTCACGGCGGCGAGACGTTCGCCAAGCCCGGACGCGCCAACCGTCTCCAGTTGACTGCGCAATTGCGCAATCCGCACCTGCCGCTCATGCTGCTCGTTGCGCGCAAGCTCAGCCGACGCGCGATAGCGTTTCGCTTCAGCCGCCGGATCGTCGAGACGCGCCGCTTCCAGTTCGCGCTCACGTCCTTCGAGCTGTTTTTTCAGCGCTTCGACCTGCACACGCTGCTCGACGATTTTCGTCTGCCACTGCGCACGGTTGCGGCAAAACGCTTCGTCGCCCAGCTGGGCTTCCTTGCGCTGCAACTGAACCGCGAGCGACTCTGTCGTTGCGGTAGCGGTGGATTTGCTTTCCGCGGCCTGCGCCAGCACCTTTCTGGCGGCTTCCAATGCATCGCGCGCGATGTCGGCATTGCGGCGAGCTTCGTCGAGCGGCAGCGCAGCGGACGCATCGGGCAATAGCGCCAGCCGCTCATTCGAGGTCTGCAAACGTGCAGCAGCCGTCGCCAGGGCGGCACGCAACGCGTCGATACCCTGCGGCGCATGCACTTCGAGAATCTTCGCCTGACTTTTCTGCTGCGCGACCAGCGTCTTCCACTGCTCGTGCCGGGCCTCGGCCTCGCCCAGCGACGCCACGCCCAGCGCCTGCAATAACTGCGCATGACGAGCTTCGAGCGACGCCAGCTCGGACAACTGCGCCGACAGATCGGACACGCCCGGAATCACGCGCAATTCGCCAAGCTCGCCAAGGCCGATCCGCTTCTCCTCATCGACCCGTAACACACCATCACCGCTTACCTGCGTATCGCCGACGCTAATCGCACCCGTCAGCCGGTATTCGATGCGCGTCATCGCCGCTTCGGTACGCGCGCGCAGCACGGTCAATTCGGCATCGAACGATTGCAGCCGCTTCAACTGCGCTGCGTCGATTTCGAGCGCGGCAGCCGCGCGCGTCGCCTCCAGCACGGTCTCATTTGCCTTGTCGGCAGCCACAATCGCTGCTTCAAGCCGCTCGCTTTCGGCACGGTGCAGCGCAATCTGACTGCGCAGATCGCCCGCGGTCACTGCGGCGTTCGCCAGTTCCTGCGCACGCGTGGCGTCGGCATACACCTGCTCGAGTTGCGTCACGCTCGCCTGAGCCTGCGCATGTTCGTTCTGTATCGCCGCCACGTTGGCGCGCGCGGCATCGAGTTGCTGCCTCTCGCGTGCGACGGCCGCCTCCAGTTCGTTCGCCGCCTGTTCCTGCTGCAACGAGAGCGCCAATTCCGCGTCCCTCAATTGCAACGACTGTGAGAGCGCCTGAAGACTACGCTCGAGTTCCGCCGCGGCATCGGCACGCTGTTGCGCCTGCACCGCTTTCTGCTCGTGAAGCTCCCAGGGGCGTTTGCGTTGCGCATCGTCGAAAGCTTCCTGCTGCGCGGCAAGCCGCACGATGTTGTCGTCGAATTGCTGGCGCTGCTGCTCCAGTTCGTCGCGTTCCTGCTGGAGCGCCGCCAACGCCTGTTCGGCCTCGGCCAACGGCCCGGTGGACTTCTGCGTACGCGCGGTAAGCAGTTGCCGCAATTCGCGCTGCACGGCAGCGATCAACGCGTCCTCGCCCGCGGACTCGCTGCTGCCCGAGAGCTGTGAAAGCGCGTCGCGCAGATACTGCGCCGCGTGCCCGGTGGAGTCGCGCACCTCCTGCGTGGCGCCCTGCTGGACCCACAACAAACCGGGGACGCCGGCGTTTTCCGCCTTGAGCGGCCCACGCGCGGCACGCGAAAAGCCGAGCAATGCGGCGAGCTTGTCTTCGGCTTCATCCTCACCGAACACCGCCTGACCGATCTTCAACTCACAGCGCTGCCGTGTGACGAACTGCTTCGACAGGCGGCACGCCGTGCCGTCCAGATCGAACGTCACTTCAACCGAGGGCTGCCCACCCGCCTTGCCCCACGGCAACAGGTCCTTCAGATGCGAAGCCTTGTAGCGTTCGAGGAACACCGCTCGCACCGCTTCGGCGATCGTGCTTTTGCCCGCCTCGTTCGGGCCGGTGAACAGGTTGAGCCCGGGCTGCAGATCATCGATGACAAGGCGGCCGGTGAACTGCCTGAATTCCTGAATCGCAATACTTTCCAGCTTCATGCGGACCTCGCTTCGCGCGGCAGTTCACGTTGAAAACGCGCGAGAAGCAATAACGCCTCCGCCGCGCGCTTGACCTTCTCCGGGTCGGACTGCGGGTCTTCCTGCAAGCTTCGCAGACGCGCCACCACCTTCGCGAGGTAGCCGCTCTGCGCGCCGAGTTCGGCGAGGTCGGCGGCGGTAGGCAGCACCTGCAGGCCGCTCAGATCGACGCGCAGCGCACGCACCCGCGCGCGGGTTTCTTCCACCGCGACGTGAATCGCCTCCGCGTCGGCCAACGCGGCCGTGCCGCTTATCGTGACCCGCAGCACGTCGTGACTGCCCAATGCGCCAAGGCGCGTTCTGAGCGAATCCACGTCGGTCGGCACCGAGATCGTTTCCTCCCAGCGATGCCATTGATATTTCCCCACCCGCACCGCTTCGACGGCCGGTACGGCGCCAGGCTCGCTCAGCGTGACGTCGAGCATGAAGCCCGGCTCGTTGGCGCGAAACCGGTCCTGCTCGTGCGTACCGGCATACCAGGTACGCTCGTCGACCCGCAGATGGCCGTGCCAGTCGCCGAGCGCAAGATAGTCCAGACGGGCGCTGGCAGCACGCGTCGCAGCGATGGGGTTCGACGAATCGATACCCTCCTGCAGGATTCCGCTCACGCTGCCATGCGCGAGTCCGATGCGGTGATAGCCCGGCGGCGTTTCGGTTGTGTCGAAGAAGCCCGTGGTGTCGTCGTAGGTGATGCGTTGCGTGAGCGGCGCGCACAGCAATGCGCATTGGCAGGCGTCGAGGGTCACCACGCCGGGTTCGAGCACCACCCGCACGTTCGGCGCGATGCAGTTCAGGCGCTGTGCACGGGTCCACACGCTCTCGACCAGCGCGGCATCGTGATTGCCGGGCAGCATGATCCATGGGCCGGAAAACGCCTGCAACGCGCCGAACAGACGGCGAATCACTGTATCCGAGACGGTCTGCAAGTCGAATACGTCGCCCGCGACCAGCACGGCGTCGACCTTGCGCGCGGCCGCTTCCCCGGCGATCCGCCGCACGGTTTCGAAGCGCGCTTCCGCGAGGTGCGCGGCATCGTCCGGCTCGAACTGGCCGAATTGCGTGCCTATCTGCCAGTCCGCGGTGTGCAGAAACCTGATCACTGTGCCTCCATTCCGTTCAATTGCCTCGTGACTCAACCGTCATTCGGCGCTCATGTTACCGCGCCGGCCGCTCAAAGAAAGTCCCGGGCCGGTGCCACGCAGCAGGAACGGCGGCGCTACACTCGCGTTTCCGGACGATCGGATCAATCGCACCGCAACATTTAATCGACCTGGCCCACGCTGCCCTGCTGCCGATGAACAAAGAAACCGACCTGAAGAAGGCCAAACGCACCCCCTTGCTGTTGCTGGCGGCCGCCACCTGCATTTTTGTCGTAACCGCTTTCATGCCACGCGGCCTCTGGGTGGACGGCATCAAGGCCGTGGCGGAAGCCGCCATGGTCGGCGCGCTCGCCGACTGGTTCGCGGTGGCCGCGCTGTTTCGCCGTGTGCCGATCCCGCTCGTCTCCGCGCACACCGCGATCATTCCAAGGAACAAGTACAAGATCGCCGACAACCTCGCGGTGTTCGTGCAGGACAAGTTTCTGGACGTGCCCTCGCTGGTCGGGCTGATCCAGAAGCACGACCCGGCGCAAAGCATCACCGGCTGGCTGACGAAGCCGGCCAACACCGCGCGCCTGGGCGACTACGTGGTCAGGCTGACGGGCGGCATTCTCGAGCTGACCGACGACGTGCGCATCCAGGTCTTCATCAAGGACGCCTTGCGCGACGTGCTGGCCAAAGTCGATCTGTCGCAATCCATGGGTGCGATTCTCGACACGCTCACCAAAGACGGCCGACACCAGGAACTGCTCGATGCCGGCATCGAACAGGTCGTGGCGCTGCTGAGCGAGCCGCAGGCGCGCGAGTTTATCGCGGAACGCATCGTCGAGTGGGTGAAGAACGAGTATCCGAAGATGGAGATGATTCTGCCGTCCGCATGGCTAGGCGAGAAAGGCGCCGAAACGATCGCCAATGTAGTGAACCGGATGCTCGAGCAGATCAGCGAGAACCCCACCCATCAGTTACGCCAGAAGTTCGACGAGGCCGCGCAGAAGCTGATCGTCAAACTCAAGAGCGATCCCGCCTTCCTGCAAAAAGGCGAGGAACTGAAGCGCTACCTGGTGGAAGGCGAAGCGCTGAGCACGTATGTGAAGGACATGTGGGGCGAATTGCGCGCATGGCTCAAGCGCGACCTGCAAAGCAGCGATTCGGCCCTGCATGCCCGGGTGATGGCAATGGGTCAATGGGTGGGCCGGGAATTGGCGCACGACCCCGCGTTGCGCCAGTCGCTCAACGACCACATGGAAGAAGTGGCGCGCGGCATGGCGCCGGATTTCGCCCAATTCCTCACGCGCCACATCAGCGATACCGTGAAGAACTGGGACTCACGCGAAATGTCACGGCAAGTCGAGTTGAATATCGGCAAGGATTTACAGTACATCCGCATCAACGGGACGATCGTGGGCGGCTTCATCGGTTTGCTGCTGTATACGAGTTCGCGCCTGTTCGAACTGCTGCGGCTGCACCTGGGCTAGGCGGAAACGGCCGCCGCCCGTCAAAACGCCTACAATCCAGGCATATGAATTGCTCGGGCGCTTTATCCATCCGCCGGCTTGCCATTCGCGCGTGCCTCCAGACCAAGCGGCAGCGCCACCATATCGAGAAGTGTGCTTATGAAAATATCGTTACCGCCGCATGGGCGGCCGAACCGCGTATACCCGCCAGGCACGCCCAGCCTGCATGGCCTCGCCTCGGTCATCACCGGCGTGGTGGTGGTGTGTGCGCTGTACTTCGGCCGCGCGGTGCTGATCCCGATCACTCTCTCCGTGCTGCTCAGCTTTCTGCTCGCCCCGCTGGTGCAGGCATTACGGCGCCTGCACATGGGTCAGTTGCCGTCGATCTTTATCGCCGTGCTGTTCGCCCTTGCCGCATTGCTGGCCATAGGGGGGCTGATCGGCGCGCAACTGGTGCAACTGGCGGGCGATCTGCCGCAGTACCAGGAGGCGATCGAGCAAAAGATCGAGACGGTGCAGGAGAAAACCGTCGGCCGGGCCGATTCGCTGATGAGCCGCGCCGCCGCCGCGCTGCAGCGCGTCGCGCCAACCAAGCCGGCCCCGCCGCGCCTGACCGGACGCGCGGCGCGCAATGCCCCCCCTGTACCGACGCCTGTGGAAGTGCACGAACCCTCGCCCACGCCGCTGCAACTCGCACAACGGGCGCTGTCGCCGGCGATCGCACCGATCGAGACGACCTTCATCGTGCTGGTGGTGACGATCTTCATCCTGTTGCAACGCGAAGATCTGCGCGACCGTTTGATCAGTCTGTTCGGCTCGCGCGACCTGCACCGCACGACCACCGCCATCGACGACGCCGCCGGGCGCCTGAGCCGCTATTTCGTCGCGCAACTGGGCGTGAACCTCAGCGCGGGGGGCATCATTGCGATCGGCCTCGCAATCATCGGCGTGCCGGGGGCGCTGCTGTTCGGCGTGATTGCCGCGTTGCTGCGTTTCGTGCCGTATATCGGCATCTGGATCGCCGCGATTCTTGCCGTTTTTCTCGCCGCCGCCATCCAGCCCCAATGGACCATGGCGGTCTACACGCTGATCCTCTTCATCGTCGTCGATGTAGCGGCCGGTCAGATCGCCGAGCCGCTGCTGTATGGCCATCGCTCGGGCCTGTCGCCGCTGGCGGTAGTGGTGGCGGCGATTTTCTGGAGCTGGCTGTGGGGGCCGATCGGCCTCGTGCTGTCCACGCCGCTCACGCTGTGCGTCGTCACGCTGGGGCGCTACGCCGACCGCCTGAACTTCCTCACGGTGCTGCTGGGCGACCAGCCCGCGCTAACGCCCGCGCAGAACTTCTATCAGCGGCTTCTGGCAGACGATACCCATGAAGCCATCGTGCAAGCCGAGCGCCTGCTGCGCGAGATGTCGCTGATCGACTACTACGACAACGTCGCGCTGGAAGGCCTCAAGCTCGCGCGCAACGATGCGATGCGCGGAGTATTGATGCCCGAGCAACTGGCGCGCATCAACGATGCGCTGGTCGATATCGTCGAGAACCTGGAAGTCGCCGACGGACTGCCTGATCGCCTCTCGCGCACGGAACCGGCCGGCTCGGCGGGTGCGACGCTGGCTTCGGCGTCAGCGGACCTTTCGGACCGGCACGACAGCCACAATCCGCCCCATACGCCACCGCGCCACGAAAGAGAAAAGACCTCGGTGCTGTGCGTGCCTGGACGTGGCGCATTCGACGAGGTCACCGTGGCGATCGCCGTGCAATTGCTCGGCCGCCACGGGTTTGCGCCGATCATGGCCACGCACTCGGGTTATCGCAGCGCCCATGCCGACGAGCCGACCTTCAGGGACGCGCCGATCATCTGCATCATCTCGCTCGACGCGCCCGATTCGCCGCCGTATCTGCGCAATATGCTGCGGCGTACGCGGGAATGGCGGCCGAAGGCAACCCTGGTGGTTGGCGTCGGCGGAGCGCCCGAGGGCAGTCCGGAAACCGGTGCAACCGGCGCTTCGCATGCGGCGCCGACCTTCCGCGCGATGATCGAGGAATGCCAGGCGACGACGAGCGCGTACCACCTGCGCCAGCCCTTGCATGCGACAGGCGCGGATTGAGGTAGTCCTCGCAACGCCGGCATGGATCGAATGAAAGAGGCCGTGAGGTGCCGACGCACCTCGCGGCCTTTCTGTTTGCGCGGCTTCGATGCACCGAAACGCGAATACACCCATGCACCGGCGCAATGTACCCAAAATGAGGACAGCCACGGGCCACCCCTCCTGCATACTTCATCGATCGATTCGCACCGTCTTTAGAGCGCGTTCAGCGCCGTGGCGGGCGATCCCCGGCATCGAAGATCCAGGAGACATGCATGAGCCGCAGCTTCAAACCCTATCCCTTCACGCCTCGTCATTACGCGGGCGCGGTGCCGCCGCTGGTCGACGGACGCGACCCCGTGCGGCGCGCGGTGGCGATTGTCGGCGGCGGTCCCGTCGGCATGACGCTGGCGCTTGCGCTGGCTCGCCTGGGCGTGCGCTCCGTGCTGATCGAAGCCGACGACGGCGTTTGCACCGGCAGCCGCGCGATCTGCATTTCGCGGCGCAGTCTGGAGATTTTCAAACGCCTTGGCGTCGTGCACGGCTTCCTGCAAAAAGGCCTGCCATGGACCGGCGGCCGCAGCTTCTACCGCGACGCTGAAGTGTTCCGCTTCACCATGCATCAGGACGACGAGCAGTCGCTGCCGCCAATGATCAACATCGCGCAATACCAGATCGAACAGTTGCTGCTCGATGAAGTGGAACAGCACGCCGATCTGATCGAGGTCCGCTGGCAAACGCGCGTGACCGGCATCGAGCAGCATGCCGGCGACGGCGCCACGGGCGCGACGCTCGCCCTGAGCACCGGCGACACCGCATGGACAATGCGCGCGGATTGGGTCGTTGCATGCGACGGCGGCCGCAGCACGATACGCGAGGCGCTTGGCCTCAAGCTCACCGGCACGACCTACGAGGGCCGCTATGTGATTGTCGATATCGAACTGGAGAGTGCGCGCGCCACCGAACGCCTCGCCTATTTCGATCCGCCCTCCAATCCCGGCTCGACCGTGCTGGTGCACAAACAGCCTGACAATGTGTGGCGCATCGACTACCAGCTTCGCGACGACGAAGACCCCGAAGCCGCGGTCAAACCTGAAAACGTAATGCCGCGCGTGCAAAGCGTGCTCGATTCGATGGGTGAAACCGGCGCATGGTCGCCAATCTGGATTACGGTCTACAAAGCCAATGCGTTGACCCTCGAACGCTACCGTCACGGCTCGGTGCTGTTCGCGGGCGACGCCGCGCATCTCGTGCCGATCTTCGGCGTGCGCGGCGCGAATTCCGGCATCGACGACGCGGACAATCTTGGCTGGAAACTCGCTTGCGTGGTCAATGGCATCGCGTCGGCACGGCTGCTCGACAGTTACAGCGACGAGCGCGTTTTCGCGGCACGTGAAAATCTGAGCTACGGGATGAAAAGCACGGAATTCATGGCACCGCCGTCGTTCGCGTTCGACCTGATGCGCAAGGCCGTGCTGGGACTTGCCGAACATCATCCCGCCGTGCGGCCACTGATCAATCCGCGGCAGACGCATGCCATTGCGTACACCCAGTCCCCGCTCAATCAGGTTGCGGCCGCAGCGTCGGACGCGTTCGCCAAAGGCCCCGCGCCAGGCACGGTGCTGCCGGAGTGCCGCCTGCAACGCCTATGCGACGGCGCACCGGTCGACATCCATCTCACCGACCTGCTTGGGCCATGCTTCACCGCGCTTCGCTTCGGCCCGAACGCGGCACAAGACGAGGCGTGGCAGCAACTGCATCATGCGCTCGGCGAACACAGCATTCCGTTCAAGGCGGTCACGCTGGTCATGGCCGACGCGCCGCGCACCGCCTGTCCGAACGTGGTCGATCCGGCGGGACGCCTGCACGAGATGCTCGACGCGACGCCGGGCACCGTCTATCTGATCAGGCCCGACGGTCACGTGCTCGCCCGCTGGCGCAACGGCAGCGCGGCGAATGTGCAAAGCGCCGTGACGGCCAGTCTGACGAAATGACGCAAGAGGAATCCACACCATGACCGATAGCGAACTCGACCGCGTCTACACGACGCTCTGCACGACACTCACCACCGAAGGCGAAGCGCAAGCGCCTTTGTATCTGGCGCGCCTTGCGCTGCTAGCCATGACGGAGCTCGGCGATATGCAGCGGGCGTTGTCGCTGATCGAAGCGGCGAAGCTGCCGGTCGCCTCGGCCGTGAGCGCGTAACGCGTATCGCGGTAGCAATCCGGCGCAGCGCTGCCGAAGCAAGCCATCAGACGAAAAAAAACCGCCCCGCGAGTGAACTGCTCACGCGGGGCGGTTTTCTATGACTACGTTCACTGTCGTGGGTACAAGCCCAATGTACTCGCATGCAAGCGCGCGAGCCCGAGTAGCGCGTCCGTATATGGCGTCGGCACATTGGTGAGTTGCCCTAGTTCGCGCACCGCGGCCACCAGCGCGTCGAGCTCGACGGCCTTGCCCGCCTGCACGTCCTGCAGCATCGAGGTTTTCATCGCGCCGAGTTTGAGCGTGACCTCGTGCCGATCCGCCGGCGCCTGCTCGATCGGAATACCAAAGCGTGCGCCGATCTCCTTCGCTTCCAGCATGATGCTGGTGACGAAGTTGCGCACCAGTTCGTCGCTGAGAATCCGGTCGGTAGTCGCGCCGGTGATGGCGCTGATCGGATTCATCGTCATATTGCCCCACAACTTGTACCAGACGTCGCGCTGAATCTGCTCCGACAGCGACGCATTGAAGCCCGCGGCGCTCAGCGCGGCGGTGAGCGTTTTGACGCGTTCGCTCGGTTGTCCCGACGCCTCGCCGATAATCAGCCCATTGCCCTGATGATGCCGGATGACGCCGGGCGCTTCGATCAGACAACTGGCATGCACCACGCAGCCCACCGTTTGCGCGGTGGGAATCGCCGCGGCGATCGCACCGTCAGGATCGATCGACTTCAGCCGCTTGCCGGCGAAATCGCGGCCAAGTCCGTCGCAGAACCACCATGGCACGCCGTTCATTGCGGTCAGCACGGTGGTCCGCGAGTCCAGCAGCGGCGCGATATGCGCGGCCACCGACGCCATGGCCGGCCCCTTCACCGCCACCACGACGAGATCCCGCACGCCCAGATCCGCCGGCTGTTCGCTCGCCTTCACCGGCACGGTGTGCGTCACGCCACCTTCGATCAGACGCAAGCCGTGCTGCCGCAACGCATCGAGCGTCGCACCGCGCGCCACCACGCTCACGTCGTGGCCGGCCTGCGCGAGCTTCACGCCCATCCAGCCGCCGATCGCACCCGCACCGTAGATTGCTACTTTCATCGATTCAATCCTTGCTTTGATTCTTGAGCCTGGCTTTGCGTTAAGCCTTGCGTTATTTCTTATAGCTCGCGTCAATGCGATCCACACGCCGCACCAGCGCGTCGAACACATCCTGTCCCGCACCGTGGCGCGGATCGAACTGCAACGAATCGCGCGAACAGCGGATCGCCACATCTTCCGGCACCGGCCGCGCGCGGCCCATCGAGAAGGTGGCCATCTGAATTTCGCACGCGCGGTTGAGCGTCCACAGGATAGCGAAAGTCTGCGGCAACGTGTGGCCCCATGACAGCAGGCCATGGTTGCGCAGGATCACCGCCTGTTTGTTACCGATATGCTCCAGCAGGCGCGGCCCTTCTTGCGCATGCACCGTAATACCTTCGAAGTCGTGATACGCGATACGGTCGTGCAACTGCGCGCTATAGAAGTTGGTCTGCTCCAAACCGTTCTCGAGGCAGGCCACCGCGACGCCCGCCGTGGTGTGCGTGTGCATCACGCAGTGCGCATCGGCCAGGCCTTCGTGAATCGCCGCATGCACGACGAAACCCGCGGGATTCACCGGATACGGCGAGTTGTCGAGCACGCGTCCCTGTGCGTCGATCTTCACGAGATTGCTCGCCGTCACTTCGCTGTAATGCAGCCCGAACGGATTGATCAGGAAGTGACGCTCGTCACCGCTGACGCTCGCCGGTACGCGCAACGTGATGTGGTTGTAGATCATCTCGGTCCAGCCGAGCAGATCGAAGATGCGATAGCACGCTGCCAGTTGCACGCGCGCCTGCCATTCGTCGGGATGCATCGCCGCGGACTTCGGTGGGCTCGCCGGTTGTACTTCGAGAATCGTCATCAGGGTCTCCATTGTTATCGTTCACCGAGTCGAATGCGCAGCCGTTGCGCGTCGCAGCGCTTAAGCGCCTGCCACCACCGCCGCGATCGACGACGCCACATAGCCCGCGTTGCGCGCATTCAATCCGGCCACGCACATGCGCCCCGAACGCAGCACATACACGGCATATTCGCTGCGCAAACGCTCGACCTGCGCTTCGCTCAGGCCCGTGTAGGTGAACATGCCGCGCTGCGCGACATAACGCGCCCGCATCACTTCATCGACGCGGCCGGCGAGGCCGTCGTGAATCGTGCCGCGCATGGCCAGAATCCGTTCGCGCATGTTGGCGAGCTCCGCTTCCCACGAAGCGCGCAAGGACACGTCCGACAGCACATTGGCAACGAGCCGTGCGCCATGCGTCGGCGGATTGCTGTAGTTAGCGCGCACCGCCGACATCAATTGGCCGAGCACGCGAGCCGCCTCGTCCCGGCTCTTGCACACCACGCTCAATGCGCCGCAGCGCTCGCCGTACAGCGAAAAGTTTTTTGAAAACGAATTGGCGGCGATCAACGGCACGCCCGCATCGGCGAGCAGGCGCACGCAGGCGGCGTCCTCCTCGAGGCCCGAGCCGAAACCTTGATACGCCATGTCGACGAACGCAATCAGCTTGCGGCGTTGCAATACCGGCACCAGTTCCGCCCATTGCGCGGGGCTCAGGTCGACGCCGGTCGGGTTGTGGCAGCACGCGTGCAGCAGCACGATGCTCTGCTCCGGCAAGCGGCCAATCGTCTCGATCATGTCGGCGAAACGCAGGCCGCCGGTGTGTTCGTCGTAATACGGATAAGTGTTGACCGTGAGGCCCGCGTTTTCGAACACCACGCGATGATTTTCCCAGCTCGGATCGCTGATCCATATCTGCGAGGCCGGGAAATAGCGCTTCAGAAAATCCGCGCCGACTTTCAGCGCGCCCGATCCGCCAATGGTTTGCAAGGTCGCGATGCGGCCCGCCGCACGCGCTTCGTGATTCGCGCCGAACACGAGTGCCTGCGCGGCGTCGCGGTACAGCGGCAGACCCGCCATCGGCAGGTAGGAGCGCGGGCCGATCGCGCCGAGCAGCGCGGTTTCGGCGTGCCGCACGGCGTCCATCACCGGCAGCTTGCCGGCGTCGTCGAAATAGATGCCGATGCTCAGGTTGACCTTGTTGGGCCGCGGGTCGAGTTGAAAGTCCTCGTTCAGGCTCAGGATCGGGTCGCCCGGATAGGCGGGAATGTGGTCGAACATGGCAATTCCTTGAGTGTGGCCCCGCGTGGGCAAGACGAAAGTCTAAGCGGGTTCCCTCCTCGCGTCGACCAGCACGAGTGTCGACCAAGGGTTAGCCACATACAATCAATCGTTTTTTCACGATTAGTAAGTTTTTCTTTAGAATCGCCTGATGCCACTTACACGCGTCACCATCCGTCAGTTCGAAGCCTTTCTCGCCATCGTCGATTTGCACAGCATCGGCGCGGCGGCGGACCGGCTCGGGCTGACCTCGTCGGCGGTCAGCCAGTTGCTGGCCGAACTGGAAACCGAACTGGGTTTTCGCCTGTTCGACCGTACGACGCGGCGCGTCAACCTGTCGAGCGCGGGGCAGGATTTTCTGTCGTCGGCCGAATCGGTGCTGCGCCATGTCCGCGCCGCCGCCCAATCCGCCGACGACATCCGCAATCGCGCCGCCGGCATCGTGCGGGTCGGCGCGCCGCTAGTGCTCGCAGCGACCGCGCTGCCGGTAGCCATCGCCGAATATGCGCGCGACAAGCCGAAGGTGGTCGTACGCATTTGCGACACCGTGGTCGAGCAACTGGTGGAACGCGTGGAAAGTGGCGACGTAGACGTCGCAATCGGCCCGGATCGCCAGAGCGGCACGCGGGTGCGTTGCGATCCGGCTTTCGCGAGCCCATGGGTGATGTGGTGCGCGGCAACGCATCCGTTGAGCGCGCGGCGCCGGGTGCAGTGGCAGCATTTGCGCGACGTGCCGATTGTGGCCACCGGCCGCGATCACGAGCGCGCTGTCGAACAGATGCTGGCGAATCTGCCGGTGGAAGCGCGCATCATTCCGGTGGACGTGGTGGACAACGTCACCACCGCGTTCGGCCTCGCTTCACAGGGGCTTGCGGTCACGCTTGCGCCCGCCTACGTCGCGCCGCTCGCACGAACCTTCGGTCTGGTGATGAAGCGCATTGTCGATCCGGAGACCATCCGCGAGGTATGCGTGTATCGCTCGACCGAACGTGCGCTGTCGCCACCGGCCGACGGCTTCGCGGAATTCATCATGCCGTGGCTGAAGCGCTGGGATCGTGAGACGCAGGCCGACGCACGGGCTAAACGGGGATGATTGTCGAGCCGGGAGCGATTGCAGTCCGGCTGTTTGGCGGTAGCCCGTCAACTGCGGCGCCGCGAGGCGATCGCTGCAACTTCGGCGCGCCGGCTTCGAACCGCTCAGGCTCGTTTAGGGCCGCTCAACGCCACTCAGGCAGCAGAACATAGCGCGAACAATTGGCGCTGGCTGGAAATACCCAGCCGGGCGTAAGCGCGCTTCTGATACGTAATCACGCTAGTGGCCTTGATCCCCATTTGCGCGGCGATCTCGGCCGCATTGGCGCCTTCCAGCGTGCCGCGCAGCACGTCGATCTCGCGCGGCGTCAGTGTCGGGCAGGCCCGTCTCACACGCGCCAGCATCGCGGCTGCCGTACCTTGCTGATGCTGGCCATTGAGCGCGTAATGGCTTTTCGCCGCATGCGCGAACAGGTGCGCCACGCTCTCCACATGCTCCAGTTCACCCGGTTGAAACATGCCATAGGCGCGGTCGCGATACAGATTGATCGACAGCCAGACGCTTTCCATTGGTTGCAGAAGCAACGATAAGCGGTCGGACACGTTGGGCTGCGCATAGCAGGCGGCGCGGTAGGCTTCGTTTTCGATTTCTTCGCTTTGCTGCTGGTGCAGCACTAACGCCTCCTGCGGCTGCTTCGCTTGCGGACGGCCGATGATGGCGCGATTGCCGTCGAGGGCATAGAAGTGCGTCGCGTAGTGGTCGGCGACATTGCGCAGAAAGCGGCCGCCCCGATGGTCGGCGGCGGAGACGGTACGCGGCCGCGCGTCGAACTCATAGGCAAAAATCGTGCACTGCGAAACGGGCAGCGCGTCGCCGACGGTTTTCAGAATACTTGCAGCAAGCGCGTCCGGGTCGGCATGCGAGATCGACATGACGAGGTCGGTAACACGCGAGGTATTGATGTGCCCGCTGCGGGGCGGTGTGGATACGCGCCAGGAACGCATGATGAAGGCGAGCTTGCCAAGCTTGGGTTTCGGTCCGGCAAGCGTAGCACAACGGGGCGCGAGCCAATGTCGAACGGGACCGGGCGTGGCAGCGGTTTCTGGAAGCGCGGGTCGCAAAACAGCGCAGTCTTCTGCCACGCGCCAGCCCGGTTGATTGACAATGGGCGGGGTTAGCGGGTCCTCTGCGCAACGACCGTAGCCCGGCCGTCGCGGAAGACACCGGCTATCGCGCCTTGCAGCAAACCCGCGCGTCCATCAGAAGCGATAGTTGATCGAGATATCGGCTACACCGGTGGCCCTGGTGTGCGTAATTGGACTATTGCCCGCACTGCCGACCAGTTGTTCGAATGCGCCGTCGGCGGTGGCAAACCAGTGCTTGTCGAATAGCCATACCATGCTGACGCCGAACCCTACCGACTTGAAACCCGCGCTCGCGTGATACTGCGAATATTGCGAGTGCGCCGCCTGATTCTGGTTCACACCATACCAGGCATTCATGTAGTTAGAGTCCGCGAGCGTCACGTTCGGCCCGGCGAACCAGAAGAATTTCTTGGAGCTGCCCGGCAACGGCATATAAGCGCCGAGATCGCCGATCCAGCCGTTCGAGCCGCCGAAATAGCGCCGGACATCCGCGCGCAGCACGAGCGGGAAATCCTTCGACACGACATATTCCCCGGAGAGTTTGAGGCCCGGGGCGGGATTGATGTTGCCGAGTCCGTTCAACTCCTGCTGATCGTCATGCGCGCGGCGCCCGAGATCGTAGACGGCTGCAAGACTCGCGCGCCAGTTCTGCCCTTGGGCGAAGTTGACCCCGAGGCCTTCGCCGCTCGAAAAGAAGAACAGGTCCTTGTAACGCACGTCGACGCTTGGACCCGCCATCAGGTGATACCTGTCCGAGCCTTCGTAACGCGGCTGGAACGACGTCGCCGCGCCAACACGCACCTGCCAGTCCGGAATCTCCGGCTGCCACATCTTCTGCAGCGGAATGCCTACGGAATACTGCCATTCGCCCAATGGCGAAGGCGTTTGAGCCTGCGCCGAGCCCGGCAGAACGCCGATACCACCCAGGGTCACGGCGACCAGAGACTTTGCCGCGATACTTGTTCGTTTATTACGAATCTTGCCGATTCGCTTTCTACGGCTGTTCAACACCAGAAGCCTCCGTTCTCGCATTTCGCGAAGGGTTTAGGTTCTCGCCCGGACTCCAGAACTGATCACAAACGTCCGGGCGAATGCCGCATTTACTACGCGCAGCATGTAATTCTTTCAGCAAACGACATGCCTTGTCTGACAAAACGCAGTGGTCGAACCAGATGCCGCCCCGTCAATTGCGCCTTGGTACGAACCGTGACCTGCGGAAGATTTGTCGACGCATGCTGCTGTGCAAAATGCGGGCCTGGTCGCTGGAGGACCGGTTCGGACAGGGACAATGCAAGGACGGACCGACGGATGCTGACAAGCATGCCGTGGCGATGGTGACAGGCAGAATACAGCCACAAAAAAACGTCCGGCGCCGCGTGACACGGCGCCGGAACAGGAAGATTGCCGCCCGCGCGGCGTTTGCGTTGCTACTGCGCCGCTTCGACCAGCACGGGTTTGTCGCGGTAGAGATTCGGGAACAGACGCTTCAGATTGGCGATCTTCGGCATATCGTTGATGGCGATATAGGCGGAGTTCGGGTGCAAGGTCAGGTAGTTCTGATGGTACGACTCGGCCGGATAAAAGCCCTTGAACGGCTCCGTCTTCGTGACGATCGGCGCCGGGAAAGCATGCGCTTTGTCGAGTTGCGCGATGTAGCTTTGCGCGACATGCCGCTGAGTGTCATTGAGCGGGAACACCGCCGAACGATATTGCGTTCCGCTGTCCGGCCCCTGGCGGTTCAACTCGGTCGGATCCTGAATCACCGAGAAGTAGACCTGCAACAACTGCCCATAGCTGACCCTCGTGGGGTCGAACGTGACCTGCACGGATTCCGCGTGGCCCGTGTCGCCGCCGCTGACGGTCTCATACTGCGCGGTGTCGCGCTGACCGCCCGAATAACCCGCGACCGCCTTCGTGACGCCTCGCACGTGCTGGAACACGCCTTGAACGCCCCAGAAGCAGCCGCCCGCGAACACGGCGGTTTCTTCGTGCGCGCTCGTGGCGGAGACGGGTTCGTCGAGCGCGGGCGGCGCAATGACAACCCCGGCTTCCGACGAAAAGGCCACGCGCTGCGCCAGCAGCAGCGCCAGCGCGCCGAGCCCGAGCGAAAGCGCGATGGCCGCGCCGCGCGAGCGGGCCGGTTTGCCGATGATGCGTTTCTCGATGTTCATGATGTCTGTCCTGATTCGATCAACTGGTACCGCGCGCAGCGGGCGTGAAAGTGAGCGCGAGGCCGTTCATGCAATAGCGCAGGCCGGTCGGTTTGGGACCGTCGTCGAATACATGCCCCAGATGGCCGCCGCAGCGCCGGCACAGTACTTCGTCGCGCGTCATGCCGAACGACTTGTCGGTCCGCGTGATGACCGCGTGATCCAGCGGCTGCCAGAAACTCGGCCAGCCGGTGCCGCTATCGAACTTCGTTTTCGACGAGAACAGCGGCAGCGCGCAACCGGCGCACGCGAAGGTGCCGGCGCGGTGTTCGTCGTTTAGTGGGCTACTGAACGGCCGCTCCGTCCCCGCCTCGCGCAGCACGCGGTACTGCGCATCTGTCAGGCGCTTGTGCCATTCGGCGTCGCTGTGCGCGACCTCGTAAGCTGCGGCGGCGCCCAACTCCGCCGCGCGTGCCGTGCGCCACGCGGCGGTGCTGCCCGCGAGCGACACCGCCCCGATTAACCTGAAGAAACTTCGTCTGCTGCAAGCCATGATGATCGTCCCGGAAAGTCCGTACCGTTCACCCGTTCAGGCGCTGAATGCGCCGCCCGCGAGTGGTCCCGACACTTAGTCGGCCAGCCACGGCGTTTATGACAGCATGCGCGTCTTTTTGCGTGATGGCGGTGGTTACAGCGGAAATTTCGTGGTCGACAGAATCTCCTTGAGCACCATAAAGGAGCGGATTTGCCGGACGCCCGGCAGATAGAGCAACTGCTCCGCGTGAAGACGATTGAAGCTTTCGCTGTCGCGCGTGCGGATTGTCATGAAATAGTCGAATTCACCGGTCACGACGTGACATTCCATGCAGCCCGCCACCTTCTGCGCGGCTTTTTCGAACTCGGCGAACGACTCCGGCGTGGACCGATCCAGCACCACGCCGATGATCACCAGCATGCCCGCTCCGGCCGCCTTCGGGTCGATCAACGCGACGACGCCACGAATCAGCCCTGACTCCTTCAGCCGCTCGACGCGCCGCAGACAGGCCGGCGCACTCAGTTTGACTTTGGCCGCCAGCGCCACGTTCGAAATCGACGCGTCGGTTTGCAATTGACGCAGGATCGCCCGGTCGATGCGATCGAGCGCGTGGAGCGAGTCGGCTGGCGCGGTTGCGCTTGGGGCGGCGGGCACCTCGGCGGTAACGGATCTGCCACGAACTTTTATTGTGTTCATTGGTTCCTGATCGGTTTTTTATTAGGCCATATTCGATTGAATATTTTAAAAAGTATGCCGGAGAGAATTTATTTGCAAGCTCATTTCGAGCGCTTTTCCCTACCATCTGGATAGCGCGGCGACTTGCTGCTCGCGCCGAACCTATCATTTCGGAGCTGCCATGAACCTGCAACGATTCGCACGTTACCCCCTGACTTTCGGGCCCACGCCGATCCAGCCGCTGAAGCGTTTGAGTGACCACCTGGGCGGCAAGGTGCATTTGTATGCGAAGCGTGAGGACTGCAATAGTGGTTTTGCATTTGGCGGCAACAAGACGCGCAAGCTTGAGTATCTGATTCCTGAGGCGTTGGCGCAGGGGTGTGACACGCTGGTATCGATTGGCGGCATCCAGTCGAACCAGACCCGTCAGGTCGCGGCGGTTGCCGCGCATCTGGGGATGAAGTGCGTGCTGGTGCAGGAGAACTGGGTCAACTATTCGGACGCCGTATACGACCGGGTCGGCAACATCCAGATGTCGCGCATTCTGGGCGCTGACGTCCGGCTGGTTTCCGACGGGTTCGACATTGGTTTCCGCAAGAGTTGGGAGGACGCTCTGGCGAGCGTGCGTGCTGCGGGCGGCAAGCCATACGCGATCCCGGCTGGCTGTTCGGACCACCCGCTGGGCGGCCTGGGGTTTGTCGGTTTTGCTGAAGAGGTACGCCGGCAGGAGGTCGAACTCGGTTTCAAGTTCGACTATATCGTGGTGTGTTCCGTGACGGGCAGCACTCAGGCGGGGATGGTGGTGGGTTTCGCTGCCGACGGCCGTGCCGAGCGGGTAATTGGCATTGATGCATCTGCGAAACCTGCGCAGACGCGGGAGCAGATCATCCGAATCGCGAAGCAGACTGCGGAAAAAGTGGCGCTTGAGCGCGACATTACGAGCAAGGACGTGGTATTGGACGAGCGCTACGGCGGCCCGGAGTATGGCTTACCGAACGACGGCACGTTGGAGGCGATTCGCCTGTGCGCGAGACTCGAGGGCGTCCTGACTGATCCGGTGTACGAAGGAAAATCGATGCACGGCATGATTGACATGGTTCGCAACGGCGAATTCCCGGATGGCTCACGCGTGTTGTACGCGCACCTGGGTGGCGTCCCCGCACTGAACGGCTACAGCTTCCTGTTCCGAAACGGGTAAAGAGAAAAACGGACGACGGGTCATAGAAATACGCATCGGCGCGCGCAGCGCCGCCGGAGGTATGACGGCCTTGTCACTAAGGCCGAATGTGCGAGAACACAGATTCCAGATGCACCACTACCGCTACTGTGCGGGGGACCCGCTTATGAGCTGGCGGGGTGAAGCCGCTTTCTTTGCTTATCTTTCTTTGCGGCGGCAAAGAAAGTAAGTGCCGCCCCGCACAGGGGCAACGCTAATAGACCACTAACAATTCAAGGAAAGGCCAAAAGAGCAAAAAAAAACCAGCTCACCCCCTCAACCCCTCCCTCAAAAACTCCACAAAAGCCCGAATACTGACCGAACTCTGCCGATGCTGCGGATACACCGCATAAACAGTAGCCGCCGAAGGCAAAAACTCATCAAGCACACTCACGAGCAGCCCACTCCCAACGGCCTGAGAAACAATAAAATCAGGAAGCCGAACAATCCCAAGCCCGGCGATCGCAGCATCGCGAATCAACTCTCCATTATTGGCCCGCAGCGGCCCATGCACTTCAAACCCCTTCAAAACCCCATCCACAACAAAATCCCAACTCACAACCCCACCGTGCCCATACAACAGGCATGAATGCCGCGCCAGATCGGCAGGCCCAACCGGCGCCCCACGCCGCCGCACATACCCTGGACTACAACACACCACCATCCTCACATCGACAAGCTTCTGCGCGATCAGCGTCGAATCCGGCAACGTGCCGATCCGGATCGCCATATCGAACCCCTCACCCACCACGTCGACGGTGCGATCGCTCAACTCCATATCGAAGCGCACCTCCCCATGCTCACGCAAGAAACTCGCCACCAACGGCGACAGATGCGTCATCCCGAACGACATCGGCGCACTGACCCGCAGCAACCCACGCGGCCCCGCGCGCCCTGCCGACATGGCCTGTTCCGCATCTTCCACCTCGCCGAGGATGCGCCGCGCGCGCTCATAAAACTCCTGCCCGAGTTCGGTCACGGCCAGTTTGCGCGTATTGCGGATCAGCAACTGCACGCCAAGCCCTTCCTCCAGCGCCATCACGCGCCGGCTGACGAACTGCTTGGACAGCGCCAGCCGCTTTGCCGCCGCGGTGAAGTTACGAGCGTCGACCGTGGCGACGAAGATCCGCATGTCATCGAGTTGCATCGTATTGTCCACCTCATCGAGACACTGTTTCCTATTTACACCCGATTATAACCATCCTGATTGACCTAAACTGTCGTTCATGGATCGCGGCCAAACATCTGGCCGGATCGTCCACCAGAACCAGGAGAAACACGATGCTCGATATCAGACACGCCAATCAACGCGGCCGCGCGGAACACGGCTGGCTCAGCTCGCGTCATACGTTTTCTTTCGCGAACTATCACGATCCGAAACAGAACGGCTTTTCCGACCTGCTCGTGATCAACGACGACCGTGTCGCGCCGGCTCAGGGTTTCGGCAAGCACCCGCACCGCGACATGGAGATTTTTTCGTACGTGCTGGAAGGCGCGCTGGAACATAAGGACACGATGGGCACCGGCTCGGTGATCGTGCCCGGCGACATCCAGTTGATGAGCGCGGGAACCGGCGTCGCGCATAGCGAATACAACCATTCGAAGAGCGAGCCCGTGCACTTCATGCAGATCTGGATTGCGCCGGCAAAGCAAGGCACCGCGCCGCGCTACCAGCAACGTCATTTCGGCGCGGACCAGAAGCGCGGCGTGTTGCGTCTCGTGCTGTCGCCGGACGGTGCGGACGGTTCGCTGGTGCTGCAACAGGATGCCCGGGTCTATGCCGGTCTTCTGGACGGTGACGAAACTGCACGCCTCGAACTGGCCAGTAATCGCTATGCTTATATTCATGTGGCGCGCGGCAGCGTCACAGTGAACGGCGTCGAGCTTGGCGAAGGCGACGGCGCACGGGTCCGCGACGAACACGCCTTGACCTTCACAAAAGGTCACGACGCGGAGGTGTTGGTGTTCGATCTGCGCAATATTGAAGTGTCGGAGTTGTGGGCTTAAGCGGTTCAGTGAGACAAGCCGATTAAGCGGCAGGCTTAAGCGTGGCTCGCTGCGCAGTTCGCGGCGAGCCGCCCCCTTTCCTTACCTTTTGAGAAAAATCATGCGCTATACGCTATTCGAAAATCAGAAAGACGCCGTTGTTCTCGTCGCCCGTATCCTGTTGATGGTGTTGTTCGTGATCTTTGGCTGGTCGAAGCTGACCGGCTTTGCCGGCACCGTCGCTTATATGACGTCCACCGGCGCGCCGGTTCCGGAATTGTCGGCGGTCATCGCGGTGGTGATGGAGTTTGTGGTCGGCATCGCGCTGCTGGTGGGCTTCTACACGCGCCCGCTTGCCCTGCTGCTGGCGCTTTATACACTGGGCACGGCGATCATTGGCCACCACTTCTGGAACATGACGGGCGCCGCCAAGTACGAAAACATGATCAACTTCTACAAGAACATCAGCATCATGGGTGGATTGCTGCTGTTGTGTGTGACCGGAGCCGGCAAGTACTCGATCGACCGCCGTTAGGAACACAGTGCGCGGGTTCCGCAGGCCCAACAAAAAAGCCGCCCGGCATTGCCCTGGCGGCTTTTTCTTTGCATCAAGCAGTGCGCGCTAGCCGGCAAACTGCGCCAGCACCCGCTCACGAATGGCCGGCCGGATATTCGACTGCGCCATATTGCCTTGATAATGCGCGACCACGCGCGGGTTCATCACGCGAAACCACAGTGGCGGCACGTACGCGAGCATGATCATCGTCGCGTAACCGGAGGGCAACTGCGGCGCGCCGTCGAAATGACGCAGTGCCTGATAAGAGCGCGTCGGATTCGCATGATGATCGGCGTGACGCTGCAACTGGTACAGAAAGAGATTCGTCACGATGCGATTGCTGTTCCATGAGTGCTGCGGCTGGCAACGCTCATAACGGCCGCTGGCGAGCTGTTTGCGGCCGAGCCCGTAGTGCTCCAGATAATTGACCACTTCGAGCAACGAAGCGCCATACACCGCCTGAATCAGCAGAAACGGAATCACCGTTTTGCCGAACAGCGCAACCATCGCGCCCCACAGCACCGCCGTCATCGCCCACGAATGCAGCACTTCATTGCGCCATGTCCAAGGCGACTTGCCAAGGCGTTCGAGCCGCTGCTTCTCCAGGCGCCACGCCGACGCGATACTGCCGAATACGGTGCGCGGCAGAAAACGCCAGAACGATTCGCCGTAGCGCGCACTCGCCGGATCGGGCGGCGTTGCCACGCGCACATGATGTCCACGATTGTGTTCGACGAAGAAATGACCGTAAGCGACCGGCGCCAGCGTGATCTTGGCGAGCCATCTCTCGAAGCCGTTGGTCTTATGGCCCAGTTCGTGCGCGGTGTTGATCGACACGCCGGTCGCGGCGCCCAGCGAGAGCGCGAAACCGAGATAGTCGTACCACGTCAGCGCGTGCGTGCCGACGATCCACAGTGAGCCGAAGAACGACACATATTCGATGAAGGTGGCGAGATACACCACGCGGCGATAATAGCGCTCCCGTTCGAGCCTGGGGACGACGTCTTCCGGTGGATTGCTCGGATCGTCGCCGATCAGATAGTCGAGCACCGGAATAATGCCGAACACGAAAATCGGCCCGAACCACCAGAAGATATGCCAGCCGGTCTGCAACGCCAGATTGGCGGCGTGCAGCGGCAAGGTGATGGTGAGCGCACCGAGCAGCCACAAATAGCGCTTGCCGTCGACCCACCGGGCGGGGGCTGCTTGCGATATTGCCATTGTCTCCCTCCTTGTTTTATGTCGCCTGGCGGCAGCACGCTGTGCGCTTGCAAGCCAGTACGCATGTCGGCGGCACGCGCCCGACCCCAGATTTATATGGCCTGAGCGGTGGGATAGCCAAGGAATTGGCCCAGGTGGGAGGCTCCAAACAAAGGGGCGCTCAACGCGGCAGGAAGGATGGGCGTCGAGCGGGTGAATGAAACGGGCGTTTGCCTGTTTGCTGCAGTGCATTTCGGAGCGTCGGCGCCGCCGTCACGCGAAAACGCGTGCGATCGAAGCCGCATTCACGCGAATCCCGACCGACCACAAACAAAAACGGCGGCCCGCAGGCCGCCGTTCTCTACTCACACAACGCTTATCAAACTGCCGCTTCAGCTTCCGCCTCGCTGACCACTTCGTCTGCGTCGCTGTTGCGGATCAGGTGATCGAACGCGGAAAGCGACGCCTTCGCACCCTCGCCTACGGCAATCACGATCTGCTTGAACGGAACCGTGGTCACGTCGCCGGCCGCGAACACGCCCGGCACCGACGTTGCGCCGCGCGCATCGACGACGATCTCGCCGTGCTTCGACAACTCGACCGTGCCCTTCAGCCATTCGGTGTTCGGCACGAGGCCGATCTGCACGAACACGCCTTCGAGCTCGATGCTCTTCGTTTCGCCCGAGCGCAGGTCCTTGTAGACCAGACCGTTGACCTTCTTGCCGTCGCCGGTGATCTCCGTAGTCTGTGCCTGCGTCACGATGGTCACGTTGGCGAGACTGCGCAGCTTGCGTTGCAGCACTTCGTCGGCACGCAGTTGCGCACCGAATTCCAGCAGCGTCACTTCACGCACCAGACCCGCGAGATCGATCGCCGCTTCGACGCCCGAGTTGCCGCCGCCGATCACCGCCACGCGCTTGCCTTTGAACAGCGGACCGTCGCAGTGCGGGCAGTACGCCACGCCGTGGTTACGGTACTCGCGCTCGCCCGGCACATTGATTTCGCGCCAACGCGCGCCGGTTGCCAGAACGATCGTCTTTGCCTTCAGCACCGCGCCATTCGCCAGACGCACCTCGTTGATGCGGCCCGGGATCAGCGCTTCGGCGCGCTGCACGTCCATGATGTCGACTTCGTAGCTCTTCACGTGCTGTTCGAGCGCCATCGCGAACTTCGGTCCTTCCGTTTCCGTGACGGAGACGAAATTCTCGATCGCCAGCGTATCGAGCACCTGGCCGCCGAAGCGCTCGGCCACCACGCCCGTGGCAATGCCCTTACGCGCCGAGTAAATCGCCGCGGCCGCGCCGGCAGGGCCGCCGCCGACGATCAGCGTATCGAACACCGGCTTCTTTTCCAGTTCCTTCGCAGCACGCGCACCGGCATTGGTGTCGAGCTTGGCAAGGATTTCCTTCACACCGCTGCGGCCCTGGCCAAACACTTCGCCGTTCATGAACATGGTCGGTACCGCCATGATCTGGCGCGCTTCGACTTCGTTCTGGAACAGCGCGCCGTCGATCGCCACGTGACGGATGCGCGGGTTGAGCAGCGCCATCACGTTCAGCGCCTGGACGACTTCCGGGCAGTTCTGGCATGACAGCGAAAAATACGTTTCGAATTGATAGTCGCCGTCGAGATTGCGGATCTGTTCGATCACCGCGTCGTCGAGTTTGACCGGATGGCCGCCGACCTGCAACAGCGCGAGGACGAGCGACGTGAATTCATGCCCCATCGGAATACCGGCGAAACGGATGCCCGTTTCCTTACCCGGCTCGCCGATCGAAAACGACGGCTTGCGCTCGCTGTCGCCGCGGCGTTCGATCACGGTGACGCGTTCCGACAACGTCGCGATATCGTTCAGCAACGCCAGCAGCTCTTGCGATTTCGCGCTGTCGTCGAGCGAAGCAACGATCTCGATAGGTCTGCTAACCTTCTCGAGGTAGGATTTCAACTGAGTCTTGAGATTGGCGTCCAGCATGGCTTTCGATTCCGTGACGAGGGGTGTTGGGTCCCGCGCTGTGCGCATCCGGATAGGAGCGCGCAGCCCGGAGACGTACGAACCGCGGTAAGACGCGGTCCGCACGGCGATGCGCCGTGAGGCGCTTACTGCCAGAGGTCTTTAGACCTTAGATCTTGCCGATCAGGTCGAGCGACGGGGTCAGCGTTTCAGCGCCCGGCGTCCACTTGGCGGGGCAAACTTCACCCGGGTGAGCCGCGATGTATTGCGCAGCTTGCACCTTGCGCAGCAGTTCGCCAGCGTCACGGCCAATGCCGTTGTCGTGGATTTCGGCCAGCTTGATCTCGCCTTCCGGGTTGATCACGAACGTGCCGCGCAGTGCCAGACCTTCTTCTTCGATCAGCACGTCGAAGTTGCGCGAAATCGCCAGCGTCGGGTCAGCCAGCATCGGGTACTTGATCTTCTGGATCGTGTCCGACGTGTCGTGCCATGCCTTGTGCGTGAAATGCGTATCGGTCGACACGCTGTAGATTTCGACGCCGAGCTTCTGGAATTCGGCGTAACGGTCGGCCAGGTCGCCCAGTTCGGTCGGGCACACGAAGGTGAAGTCAGCCGGGTAGAAAACGAAAACCGACCACTTGCCCTTCAGGTCTTCTTCAGTGACGGTCTGGAAATCGCCGTTGTGATATGCCTGCGCCTTGAACGGTTTGACTTGACTGTTGATGATCGGCATTTACTGAGTCCTCTTTCTGAGTGGTTGGAAAGTGGAGTCAGTATGTCAGACACTGCTTAATAGGTAAAGTGGTGTGTTTCAATTATTTTGATAGTTTATTACTATTTGAACGGCTGCCGGAGGCTATTGCAGCGCATCAATCCTCCGGTAAATCCTTCATCAGCCGCCAGAGGGTTGTGCGGCCGATGCCCAGCGCCCGGCTTGCTGCGGCGCGGTTGCCGCCGGCCTGTTCGAGCGCGCGTTCGAGGTCCCGACGGCTGGGTGAACGACGGACCGGACTATCGCCGGTGAGCCTGGTATGATCCATCGCGCCGTCCCCGTCTGCGGCCACCTGACGCATCCGCCCGAACTCAGGAAACACCGTTTGCAGGTCCTGCCACTCGTCGCCGGCCGCATTGTTCAGATAAATAGCGGCGCGCGCGAGCAGATTTTCCAGCTCCCGCACATTGCCGGGCCATGCATAGTGCTCGAACAGGGGCGTGAGAAAGCTCAGCACCCGCTCGAGCGCGGCCTCCGATAGCCCATATTGGCGCGCGCCGCGCTCCAGCAGGTGCCGCGCCAGTTGTTCGACATCGTCGCGCCTGTCGCGCAGCGGCGGCAACGCTATCTGAAGCAGATTCAGACGAAAATACAGATCAGCGCGAAACACGCCCTGCGCGACCAGTGCGTGCAGATCGCGATGTGTGGCGGCAATCACCCGCACGTCGACAGGCGTCGCGCGCCCGGCGCCGAGCTTCATCACTTCACGCTCCTGCAACACGCGCAGCAGCCGGCTTTGCAGCGCCGCCGGCATCTCGCCGATTTCGTCGAGAAAAATCGTGCCGGTATGGGCGATTTCGAAAAGGCCCGGCTTGCCGCCGCGGCGCGCGCCGGTAAACGCCCCCTCCTCATGGCCGAACAACTCGCTTTCGATCAGCCCTTCGGGGAGCGCCGCACAGTTGAAGGCAACGAACGGGTTGCCGCGCCGCCGGCTGGCATTATGGATGCCCTGCGCGACCAGCTCCTTGCCGGTGCCGCTTTCGCCGCTCAACAGCACGGTGGCGTCATGAGCCGCACCCGCGCGGGCGAGCCGCCGCACCCGTTCGAGCGCCGGCGAGCTGCCGACCAGATCGTCCAGATGGTGCCGCGCGACCAGGTGTTTGGGTCGTTGACTGGTGCGCAGCGAACGGTCGATCCGCTGCGCGACCAGCGCGTCCTGCACCGTCAGCACCGAGCCCGAGCGCAGGCCCTGCTCGACGATCGGCATACAGTTGACGATCAGCGCGCGGCCGCCGATCTGCTCGATTCGCTCCTCGACCGGCATGCCATGTTCGAGCGTCCCGCGCAGCAGCGGGCCGACAGCGCGTGTCAATTGCGCCGCAACATCCTGTTCGCGGTCGAGGCCGAGCAGATCCAGCATTGCCGGATTGATGGCTTCGAGCTGGCCGGCATCGTCGAAGGCGGCCACGCCGTCGCGCAAATGGGCGACGATCGTGTTCAGGCGCACCCGCTTCGATTCCTTCTGGCGGCTCACGCGCGCCAGTTCGACCGAGCGCTCGAACGCTTCTTCGACCGCGCCGAGCGAGTACAGAAAGACACTCTCCATGCCGGCTTGCTGGGCGAAATCGCAGGCCATGCCAGGGCCGATGATCACGCTGCAACCTTCAGCCGCCAGATTCGCGACCGCCAGCCGCACTTCGTCGATCGAGCGATAGGCGCGCTGCTTCAGACCGATGTTCAGCCACGCGCGCAGGTCCGCCAGTTCGTGCGAGATGGTTTCATGCAGGACGAGGCCGATCTGCGCGCCCGGCCAGCTCGTGGTGGCGCGGGTGATCGCGCTCAGCACGTCGAAACCGTTCACCTTGACCATCACCACCGGGACACTCAGGTTGTCGCGCAGGTAGGCGCCGTTCGATCCGGCCGCCAATACCACATCGACCGAACCCGCGTCCACATAGGCCTGCAGGGCCGTAACGGCAGCGCCGTAGCCTTCACGGACTGAAAAGAACCTGGCGCGATCGGCATAACGCGGCGCGACGGTCTCGCAAACCGATTGCAAGCGGCTGATACTGACCAGAGCAACGCCTGGCACGCCCGGTTGAGGACCGGCAAGAGACGACGTGAAAATAGACACTGCAGCGCTCCGTTCACAACTGGGACGTTCCATGAAACGTTTCATGGAACACACTAGCATTCTGCCACGAACCGAGCCTCTGCTCCCGCTCAGCCTAAGCTACTGATTGTTCGGCATTAATTCCAGGACCCGGGGAATGGCATGGTTCCTGCACAGGCAGGCCGAGCTTCCATCACTTACTTCCCATCTGGAGACATACCGCCATGAGCACTTCCGCCACCCGCCGCGCCGCCTTCCGCGCCAAAGTCAATCAACGCCAGGGCCTGCTCGTGCCGGGCGCCTTTAACGCGATGAGTGCACGCGTGATCGAGGACGCCGGCTTCGAAGCGATTTACATCACGGGCGCGGGCGTCACCAACATGTCGCTCGGCCTGCCCGATCTCGGCTTCATTGGCCTCGCCGAAGTCGCCGAGCATTGCGCGCGGATTCGCGACGCGGTTGCCCTGCCGCTGATCGTCGACGCCGACACCGGCTTCGGCAACGCGCTGAACGTACGCCAGACCGTGCGCGTGCTGGAGCGCAGCGGCGCCGACGTGATCCAGTTCGAAGACCAGATCATGCCGAAGAAATGCGGCCACTTCGCCGGCAAGGAAGTCGTCAGCACGAGCGAAATGGTCGGCAAGATCCGCGCGGCAGTCGATGCCCGCGAAGACGGCAATCTGCAGATCATGGCCCGCACCGACGCGGCCGCGGTCCACGGCATTGAAGACGCGATCGAACGCGGTCATCGCTTTATCGAAGCCGGTGCGGACATTCTGTTTATCGAAGCAACCGAATCGCTCGCCGATATCGAGCGCCTTCCAGGACTGTTCGACAAGCCGCAACTGATCAACATCGTGATCGGCGGCAAGACGCCGGTGCAATCGCGTGAAGCGCTCGCCAAACTCGGCTACGGCATCGTGCTGTACGCAAACGCGGCGCTGCAAGGCGCGGTGCTCGGCATGCAGCGCGCGCTCGGCACGTTGAAGAGCAACGGCCGCCTCGATGAAGACGCTACGCTGGTCGCGCCGTTCAGCGAACGCCAGCGCCTCGTGAACAAGCCGCTGTACGACAAGCTCGACAAGGAGTACGCGGCGAAGGATTGAGCTGCAGTTCACCTGCTGGCGAAGACCGAACTGTTTCCGGCACCCATCCGCGCGCTCGCCGTCGGCTTGCCTTACGCGCTGACCGCTGCGATCCTCGCAGGTACGACCGGGTTTGTTGCGTTACGATTCAAGGCTAGCAGCCATGAGTCGTATCTCGACTGGTACGTCACCGTATGGTCTGCGATCCTGTTGATCGTCTATATCCGGATGCCGGAAACACGTTTTCGAAAGGTAGTCGCAAAAACATGAAGTCAACACGCGCTCTGAGTACGCGCCGGCGCGGCGGCGTCAGCGAATCCACACGCGGTGCGATGAGGAAGAGCTCATGACCGGCGGTGGCGCACGCAATTCGCACGTCGGCTGGCTGCCGTACATTGTGGCCGCCACCTTCTTCATGGAGTATCTCGACACTACGGTAATCGCCACAGCGCTGCCGCAAATGGCGCACTCGTTCGGCGTCGGACCGAACAGCCTGAGTCTGGGCATGACGGCCTATATGCTGGCGCTGGCGATTTTCATCCCGGTGAGCGGCTGGGTTGCCGACCGCTGCGGCTCGCGCACGGTGTTCGTCAGCGCGATCGGCGTGTTCACGGTGGCTTCGGTGTTGTGCGGCTTGTCGCAGAATGTGGCCGAATTTACAGCCGCGCGGCTGCTGCAAGGCATGGGCGGCGCGATGATGGTGCCGGTCGGCCGCCTGATCGTGGTCCGCAGTACGGAGAAGAGCCGCATGATGCAGGCGATCTCGACCATCACATGGCCGGCGATTGCCGCGCCGGTGATCGGGCCGCCGGTGGGCGGCTTCATCACCACGTATGCGAACTGGCGCTGGATCTTTCTGTTGAATGTGCCGTTCGGTCTGGCCGCAATGGCCATTGCGCTCGCGCTGGTGCCTAACCTGCGCGGCACCGAACGCAAACCGCTCGACGTCGTCGGGCTCCTGCTGAGCGCCACCACGCTGACGGCGATCCTGTACGGCGCCGAACTGGCGAGCCAGCCCGGCGAGAATCCCTGGGTGGCCGGCGCGGTCATCCTCGGCGGCTTGATGATGGGCGTGCTGGCGTTCCAGCACGCAAAACGTCACCCGCATCCGCTAATCGACGTTTCCACGCTGAAAATCCCGACTTTTTCCGTGACGGTGGTCACCGGCTCGTTCACCCGCATCGGCATTGGCGCGGTGCCGTATCTGATGCCGCTGCTGTTCCAGGTGGGTTTCGGCTTGTCGGCGTTCAAGTCGGGCCTGTTGTTGCTCGCGAGCGCGCTCGGCAATCTCGGCATGAAGGCCCTGACCACTCGCATCCTGCAACGCTATGGTTTCCGCATGGTGTCGATTATCGACGTGACGGTGGCCGGCATTTTCATCATTGCCTGCGGACTGCTGACGCCGAACGTGCCGCTCGTGCTTGTGTTGTTCGTCGTGTTCATTTACGGCGTGGCGCGCTCGATGCAATTCTCGACGCTTGCCACGCTCGCCTACGCCGACGTCTCACAACCGCAGATGAGCGCGGCCAGCACGCTATGGAGCGCCGCCGCCCAGATGACGATCGGTCTGGGCATTGCCTTCGGCGCCGTTTCGTTGCGCGCGGCAGCGGTCTTCAATGGCGAGACAAGCGGCCACGTTTTCACGCTGGACGATTTCCGCCTGGCGTTTCTGTTTGCCGGTGTGCTGACGCTGGTGTCCGTGACCGGTTACCTGGGCCTCGCGCGCAACGCGGGACAGAGCATCGGCGGCGGCTCGCGCGGCGTCGAGGGCCCGGCGAAAAGCTGACGACAACGCGGGCCGTGAAGCGGCAATGGAAGCGTGAATAGAGACGTAAAGAGAAACCGCGCTGCCGTGCCGGCACTGCCTCCTTTGATTGCTTAACCAGAACACGCGGAGAGACGCGATGCCAGCGAACGAGCTGACAATTTCAGACAACAAGGCCGATCTCGACATCGAGATGATCTATGCGTTCCTCTCCCAGCAGACCCCATGGGCGAAGGGCATGCCACGCGAGACGTTCGACCGGGCGATGGCCGGCTCGCTCTGTTTCGGCGCGTATATCGAAGGCAGGCAGATCGCGTTTGCCCGCCTGATCACAGACCAGGCGACCTTCGCCTACCTGTGCGACGTCTTCGTGCTGCCGGCCTATCGCGGCAAGGGATACGCTTCGGCGTTGATGAAGCACGTATTTGCCAGCCCACAGTTGACCGGTTTGCGCAGGATCGTGCTGGTCACGACCGACGCTCACCACGTCTACGAGCCGCACGGCTTCAAAGGACTGACGACGCCGGAGCGTTATATGGAACTGCACAATCCGGACGTCTACAAGACTGCTTGAGCGAAGCACGGGCGGCCGGACGCCGGTCCGGGCGTCACGCGGCCGAATAGCGGAAAAATCGCGCCCCTCGCGCGTATTGCTTGCGCGTCAGCCGTAGGCCCGCTCGCGCATCCACTTCGTCATGATCCATTTGTCGCCGCCGAGCACCGGCGCACCGCCGTGCAAGGTCAGCGGATCGAGTTGGCGCTGGCCGTTCATATAGCGGAAATACACCGCGCCGCCTTGTCGCGCCGCGACCGACATTCCCGCTTCCGGGAAAATCGTTTCGCCGCCGTCGGGCACGTCGTTCAGATAGATCACGAGGGTTGCCACGCGCTGGCCGCCCTGCGCGGTATGAACCGCGCTGCCGGCCTGATCGGGCGGAAAATAGTCGAAGTGCGGACGATATTCGCCGGTCGTGCCGTAATGCAGGATCTGCAGTCCCTCGCCGTTTTCAACCGGCCAGTTCATCAGACTCGCTATGCGCCGGTCCAGCCGCTCGATGAACGCGTCTTCCCCGCGCTGGTACCAGATGCCTTCGCTGGTGCGGTTACGGATTACATCTTCCTTGCCGGTGGCGGGATTGACCGTAGTCGAGCGCTTCAACCGATGCCGCGAGCGTTCGATCATCTCGTTGCATTCTTCGGGCGACAACACATCCGCGAACACGATTACCTGCGGCCGCTCGCAACGCATCAGCACGCGGACGTCGCGATCGTGCGCGCGGATCACATTGCCGCGCGCAACCGGCGGCGTGTCGTACTGGTAGGTTTGCGGCGCGGCTTTCGCCAGCGCGGCCTCGATCGCACCCGGCGGCGAGCCCCCCGCGTCAACCGGGTCCTTGCCAAACGCCCTGTGCACTTCCACGCGCGCGGCTTCCGTGGCGAAGCCGGCCTGCACCATCGCGTCGATCATCGAGTCGATGCTGCAACCGCGTGCCACATTGCTGCTCAGCCACGCTTCCCACGACGCATCCACTACCGGCATAGCATTCCCCGCTTGTTCATATCACGAAATACTGCATCAACTGGCCGGGGCATAGCAAGTCTGGATGGAGCGAAGCGCGTTGATCTCCGGCCGGTCTCCGGTTGATCTCTTACGCGCTGCGCTGTCTGCGGCGATAGAGATCGAGGCCTTTTCTTGCCTGTGCCCTGATTGCGCGCTGCACGAAAGGGGTCCAGCCGAGCAGCACACCTTTGACGCCTAAGGCCTGACGGGTCCACCGCCAAAGGTCGAACGCATCGCGATGTTCGACGATGCGGCCCTCGCGAAACCTGAAGCGGGCGTCGATGCGGTTGACCACCGTGCGGCCTGTCTGACTGAAAGTGTAACGGGCCACCCAGTGAGCGCGACCATTATGCTCATCGGCTTCGACACCGTCGAACGTCAGCGAGAAATCCTGCGCCCGCGCCACCAGCATGCGCCACATATCGCGCGCCTCTTCGCCGCGCAGCTCGCCAAAGGCCGGATCGCTGAAGACCACGTCGTCGGCGTAGCAGGCGGCCATGGTGTCGGCGTCGCGCTGCTGGAACGCGGTGTAAAAACGCTCGATCAGTTCGGTATTGGGATGGCTCATCGGGGATGGCTCATTTGAAATGGCTCATTGCTTGTGCTGAAGCGTTGCCGGCCGTGGAGACGATCCGGAAAAGGAGCGCGCACCAGGACTTGAGGCGCGCAGGCATCACACGATAGCGGAAAACGGCGCGGCCGGGGTGCGGCCTCTGTAACACTCGCGCCGCCTTTCGTTATATCCTGTCGAATATCACGGTATGCTTCGTGAAGCGCGGCGGCTCGCCTGTCGCCCGCGCACGATGAAGCGAAACAAGCCAGCAGGAGCCAGCAGCGGTGCGTAATCCAGTTACAGCGCAACTTACAGCGGGACCCGCAGCGCCATCCACCTCGCGACCGATCGTGCGGCCCACCTCGGCCAACCCTTCGGGACGCGTTCCGAAGGATTTTTCGTCGACCATTGTTGCGGTCAAGTCGACGTCCGAACGAGGCCGCGCCGAGTTGATCCGCGATGTCGTCGATGCTTATCGGCGCCTTTATGGCAGCGTGCAGCGCTTCGTGTCGATGCTGACGGACGATCGCCTGAACTTCGCCTCGGTGGGCACCTCGGGTTCGCACTCATTGAACCAGTTGCTCTCGGTCCTCGCCGAAGAGGCCAGGGCGGCGGCGTTCGTCCGCCTGCGCGAGCTGAAAGCGTCGATTGAAGAGGCGCGCTCGGCCGAGCAGCTTCGCGACGCGATTTTCTCGGACATCTATAGCAACGATCTGGTCGCGTTGCGCAAGGTGGTAGCGGAACTCGAACGGCTCGACACAGCCTTTATCGGCCTGTGCGTCGGGCACGTGCTGGATCGCCATAGCCACAAATGAACGTTTTTATTTGCCCAGCGCTATATCTTTTCGAATATATCGAAGGCGACGCTTGCGTGACGTGCATGACCGGCATGTCGAGCACGCATGCTCAGCCAGCCTGACGCCAGAACCGGATTCGAGGTCCTCATGCACACGCCCCCGTTTCGCCTTGCCCAACCCTCGCGTCTCAAGCTGTCCAGCGACGAACTGGCCGGCACCGGCTTGCGCGCGGCCGATCCGTGTTGCACGCCCGTCAAGGCGTCGTTCTCGAACGTCAAACGGCGCGCGCGCCTCGCCGAGCTCGACGGCCAGCTGCATTGTTCGATCATCGGCACCTGTCTCAGCACACATGAGCTGCGCAAGCTGGTGCCTAAATTCACTACCCTCGACAGCCGGGACGCGAGCGATCTGGAGATTCATCACTCGGCGGTCGAACTCGCGATCGATGGCGGCGCGGGCGCCAAAGCCTTGCACAAGTTGCTCGACGAGCGCTATGCGGCCGCGATCCGGCGCTTCGACAAAGCCGCCGACGAGGTCGAACTGCAGAAGCTCTGGGACGAAGCGCTGAAAAACGGCGACATCCCACCGGCTTACTGGGCGTTGATGACGCATCCGTATGCGAACCTGCACATCCGCCAGAAAGCGTTCGGCGAACTGCACATGCTGTCGCATCTGGTCGGCGCGGCGAATCGCGCGGACATTCGCGGGCTGGTTGCGCTCGAAGCGGAAAACGCCGAATTGAAAGAGAAAATCGAGCGGCAGCAAGCCCGTTTGCAGGAAATCAGCAGGCAGCGCGATGCGTCGATCGCCGCGCTCAATGAGCAGATCGCGCAGCTCACCGCGCTGGCCGCGCGCCAGATGTCGACGGACCCCACGGACCTCGAAGCCGAAGTATCCAGACTGCGCGACAAACTGGCCGAGACCGACCAGCGGGTGGCCCTGCATACCAGCCGCCGCGAGGCCGCGGAGCAGCGGGTGCTGCAGGAGCGAGGCGCGGCGCTGGCGTTACGCAAGAGCCACGATCAGGCGCTGGCGCTCCTCAAACTGGTGCAAAGCGAATGTGATGCACTGGAGCGCGCAACGGTGGATGCCGCCCAAGGCCATGGCGCCGTCAGGATGCGGCAAGCGAGCCTGGACAGCGTACGCGGCAAACGGGTCGTGTATGTAGGCGGCCGCCCCGGCTCGAATGCCGCGCTCAAGCGGCTGGTGGAAGCCGCCGGCGGTGATTTCGTGGTGCATGACGGCGGCGTGGAAGATCGCAAGGGTTTGCTTGCCGCTGCGCTGCCGGGCGCGGATATCGTCGTGTTTCCGGTGGACTGCGTCGATCACGATTCGATGACGACGCTCAAGCGGGTATGCGAGCGCCATCAGATCGACTACTACCCGTTGCGCACGGCGAGCGTGGCGAGCTTCGTCGAATTGATGGACCGGCTGCGGCCCGAGCATCTTGCCCAGTTAGGTAATCCGCCGCCCTCGGCGTTTTGCCTGCGCCACGGTTGAGTTGCCGGCGGTAAGAGGTAGCCGCCAGCCGCTTACGCTTAAACCCGGACACTGAACCGGATAGCGCTCCGACGCTTACGCGCGGATCAACCGGGTCAACTCGGCAATCTGTTTTGCGCAGCTTCGTTGCGCCTCGATTTCGACCTCGCGGTACAGACGAATAATGTCTTCGCCCACCGGCGTCAACGTGCAGCCGCCGCCGCTCTGCCCGCCCTGCTCCGAATGGGTAGCGGGCACTTTGAGCGAGCGGTTCAACTCGTCGATCAGCAGCCATGCGCGCCGGTACGACATGCCGAGACTGCGCGCCGCCGCCGAGATCGAGCCGTGTTCGCGCACAGCTTCGAGCAGTTCGACTTTGCCGGGTCCGAGCGCAACGGCGTCGCCGCTCAGAATACGCATTCTGAAGCGCACTTCGGGGCGCGGTTTCGCGGATTTCGTCGCGGGTCTTGGTTTGGTTTTCGCGGTATCAGCCATGCGCGAAAGGATACACGAACCGCCTCGCCCTGCCACCCACGCTAAACGGCCTTCAATGGCCGCCGGGGAAGCAATGCCGGTAGTCTTCGCAACCCGGACAACCTGGAGCCGGGCCGGGCTCAAGCCCTAACGAAAGCGCGCGCTGCCGGGCAAGGAATTTCTTCCAGCGCAGATTGTCGACATTCAAGGCTACGAGCTTCGGGAAATAACGCGTCAGCATCCAGGTGACCTCTTCGCGGCCCGCAAGACCGAGGTCGCGCCACAGGTGATCGGGCCGCAGGCATGCGTGCGCGATGATCGAAGCAAGACAGTGGGCGTCGTCCGCGTCGACGGTGCCGCTGGCATGCGTGAGCAGGAGCGCGCGCAACGTGTCGACGAATGCCGCGTATTCGCCGGTGTCCACCGGTGGCAACGCGGATAGCGGCGCAAGCGCGGCCGCATGCGCGAAGTGCCGCGCCACTAGCGCGAGCCATGCCGGCTGCGGCAAGCCCAGCAGCGCGAGTTCGTGACGCACGTCGCGCACGGCAATCAGTCTGGCGAACAGTTGTGTATCGGGCGAGGCGGCGTCCGCCGCCCCAGCCAGCCACCTGGCCGCGCGCTCGGCAACCGGCGCATCGAGCGGCGTACGCAGCGGCGCGGTGCCGGGCACGGCACCTCCAACAGCAGGCGAAAGCGGTTCGTCAGGCATGGCGGCAACGCAATGATGAGCAACGGACCATGTTACGCCAGTCGCCCAGATCGCCTACCCCAACGGCCTCAAAACATGCGCCTCGATACGGGCGAGTCGTTTGACGTGGCGTGGGGCGGGCAGAATGTCCGAACCGGAAAACAGAATGGGTGCGCCGTCTTCGGCGTCGAGCGCGCGGCCGCCGCATTCGTATGCGACCAGCACGTTCTCGCCGATCGGGCTGTTGAACAACTCATGCCATGAAAACGTCACGACGTAACCATCGTGTCCGACGGCCACGAATACCGTGCGCTTGAACTCGCCCGGCACCTCGTTCGGCAGGCCCGCTTCCGAGAGCAAGGTCGTCAAACGCACGCCGCGGTATGGCTCGACGCTGCGGATAAAACGGTTCGTCGTATAGCAGCGCAGGTCGAAGGGCGTGGACAGCACGCTTTCGTACGCCTTGAGCCGCTCGAGGTCGAAAGACAACGGGCGCTGAAATCGTCCGCACAGGACGAGCGCGCATTCGACGGCAGGCGCGGCAATCTCATTCACACCATCCATATGCGTTTATCTCCAGCATTTCGTGTCTGAGCCGCTTGTTGGCTCGTTATGTCCGTGTGTATATTACGCTGCGATGATCGCCATGGGGCAAAAATGCGTCGATACGCGCCGGCAGCACGGGCGGCACCCGCTACGTGCGCACCTTCCCGCTCAATTAATCGATCGGACCAGGCGCGCAACGACGCACAACGCAAGGCGATGACGTCGTAATATATCGCTCTTAATAACGCATCGGGTTAATCGCATGATTCGCAAGCTGCTGGCATCTTTCGTTGTCGTCACGGGCGTGGTGACGGCCGCGCCCGCCTTCGCGCAGGACAATACGGTCAACGTGCTGTACGCCGGTTCGCTCGTCAATCTGATGGAGCGCAGCGTCGGGCCCGCCTTTGAAAAGGCGACCGGCCAGCATTTCCGTGGCTATGCAGCGGGCTCGAACAAGATCGCCAACGAAATCAAGGGCAAACTGCGGCGCGGCGACGTATTCATCAGCGCCAGCCCGAAGGTAAACACCAGCCTGATGGGCGAGGCGAACGGCAATCACGTGACGTGGTATGTGAACTTCGCCGAATCGCCGCTGATGATCGGCTACAACCCGCAAAGCAGATTCGCGGCGGACTTCAGGAGCAAGCGCTGGGACCAGGTGTTGCAGGAACCGGGCATCCGCATCGGCCGTACTGATCCGAAGCTGGATCCGAAGGGTGCCTTCACCGTCGAGATGATGACGAAGGCCGCGGCGCTCTACCATCAAGCGGATCTCGTCGAAAAAACGCTGGGCGACGCGGAAAATCCCGCTCAGGTTTTGCCTGAAGAAACGCTGGTGGGCCGCCTGCAATCCGGTCAGCTCGACGCCGGCTTTTTCTACTCGACCGAAACCTCCGACCTGAAAATTCCGGCGCTCCGTCCGGCGCCCGAATTGCAGGCTAAAGCAAGCTACACACTGACGATTCTGAGCGACGCCCCGAACCGCGACGGCGCGAGCAGCTTCGTCGACTTCCTGCTGAGCGCGCAAGGCCGCGCGCTGCTCAAGCAACACGGCGTCGACGTGATCAAGCCGACCATTACCGGCGATGTACAGGGAATGCCGCCTTCGGTCCAGGCCGTGATCGACGCGGCACAGTAAGATGGCAAAACCGGCGGTAAACCGGTCCGCCGCGCGACCGCTGCTGTGGCTGGCGGCGCTGCTTGCCGTGTATCTATGCGCGCCGTTTGTCGCGAGCGTGCCGCAACTCGGCGCGGCCGACTGGCCGCATGTCGACTGGCGCGCGGTGTGGTCGGCGGTCGGCATCTCGGCGGCGAGCGCCAGTGTGGCCTCGCTCGTGATTCTGCTCGGCGGCGTGCCGCTCGGCTATCTGCTGGCACGGTCGAACTCGCGCAAGATGGCGCTGCTCGGCTTCGTCGTGCAGTTGCCGCTCGCCTTGCCGCCGCTCACGAGCGGCGTGCTGCTGCTGTTTCTGCTCGGCCCGTATAGCTGGGTCGGCCAGTTCACCGACGGCGCGCTGACGGATTCGTTTGCCGGCATCGTGCTCGCGGAAGTCTTCGTGGCCGCGCCCTTCCTGATCATCGCCGCGAAATCGGCGTTTGCCGCTGTGGACCCGGTGCTCGACGACGTGGCCGCCACGCTCGGTCACCATGCGGGCAGCCGCTTTTTCCGCGTGATGTTGCCGGTCGCATGGCCGGCGATTCGTGCAGGACTCGCGCTCGCCTGGTTGCGTGCGTTCGGCGAATTCGGCGCGACGGTGATGGTGGCCTATCACCCGTATTCGCTGCCGGTGTACACGTACGTCGTATTCGGCGGCCAGGGTCTGCCGGCGATGATGCCCCTGCTGCTGCCAACGCTCGCCATTGCGATTGTGTGCGCGGCGCTGTCGATCTATAGCGTTCGGCAGAAATCCGCGCTCGAACAAACCGAAAACGGCGACGACGCGCCGGAACCCGGCACGGATCTCACCGCCAGCCGGGGCGAGACCACCGGCCGGTGTCTCGCCTTTCATCTGCAACGCCGCCTGGGCGCGTTCGAACTCGACATCGCGTGGACGCCCGCGACGCGACGGCTGGCGATCATCGGACCGTCGGGCTCCGGCAAATCGCTGGCATTGCGCCTGATTGCGGGGCTCGAATCTAACGCGTCCTGTTCGGTCCGGCTGGGCGCCACCGATTTGAGCCCGCTGCCGCCCGAGCGCCGCCAGATCGGCTATATGCCGCAAGACTACGGTCTGTTTCCGCACATGACGGTCGCGCAGCAACTCGCGTTTCCGGTCGATGCCGATGCCGCCAGCGCGCGTTACTGGCTCGAACACCTAGGCCTCGCGCAACTGGTCGCGCGCTTGCCGCATCAGTTGTCGTTCGGTCAGCGGCAGCGTGTGGCGCTGGCCCGCGCGCTCACGCGTCATAGCGAATTGCTGCTGTTCGACGAGCCGTTCGCGGCGCTCGATACGCCGCGGCGGCGGCGTTTGCAGCAGTCGTTGCGAGCCTTGCAGCGCGAGATAGCCGCAGTGACCATCATCGTCACGCACGATCCCGACGAAGCGGCTCTCCTCGCCGACGAAGTGCTGGTGGTCGAACAGGGCCGCGTGTTGCAAGCGGGTGCCATTGCCGCGGTATTCGAACAGCCGGCTTCGATGCGGGTCGCCGAACTGCTGGGCTTGCACAATGTCGGCAAGGGTTCGGTGACCGCCCCGGGTCGGATCGAGATCGGCAATGGTTTGACAATCGCAACGGCTCACGGCGACCAGGAGATTGCCGTTGGGCAACGCGTGATGTGGCGCATCTCTTCCCATGCGGTGCTTCTTTCTGCCGATGGCGCGCATGCCGGCGTGGTCGAGGCGGTTGAATTACGGCGCGGCGAGCGGTATGTCAGGCTGAATATCGCGGGGGTACGGTTCGATATCGCCAACGGGGACACCCGCCTGCGCGAAGGAAGCCCCTGCCGGATCGATATTGACGAATCCGGCGTGTCGGCCTGGAAGCTCAGTTGACCCGCGGCTAATTCTCGCCCGCGTGAGCCCGCTTCCTGACGTCGGAAAACGCCGTGTCCACGAGCAGCTTTCCTGAATCGAAAACGGTGACGAGCGCCTCGTCCCAATCGCCTTCAACGGTGCGCTCGTCCCACGCCACCGGCAGCGTCGCCGTTCGATACTCGCCGGTGTGACGATTCTGCAGCAAGGTAAGCCGCCCTTTCATCGACCGCTTGCCGGCATCCGTAACCGGATCCTTGTGGACGTCGTGCCATGCGTCGCCAAGCCGGATGGCCGAACATTTCATGGCGAATCGCTGCGTATCGCGGTTGATCTGCTGCAACAACGCACCGCCCATGCCGAACACAATGTTGTCCGCGGCAAAGCCGGCCTGATCCATGCCGGCAAGGATCGCTTCGATCGAGTCCGGATTCACACCGTCGCCCTGAATCACGCGGACGTTATTGAGCACGCGCCGCCCCTTGCCGTTCACTGTCGAACCGAACGAAGCCTCGAGCGCCTGCATGGTCTGCAGAACGATCGTCAGCGGATCGCCGGAATCCGGCCGGATCACCAGCGTGCCGCCCGAGTCGAGCACCGCCTGCTTCAATTTCGTGCCCCATACCTTGAGCGCGGCAAACAGGTCGTAGGAATCGGAGACCACCGAAACGATCGCCCCCGGCTTGCCGAACTTCGCGATCATGTTGCGGAAGGCGTCGGTTTCCCGCTTGCGCCCCCATGACGTGATCGTGCTGTGCTCGGCGGCCGGCACCGAGAACGCCGCCATCGGTTCGTTGTAGTAGTGGTTCGCGGCAAGCACGCCGAGCACCGTATCCGAACCCATGAAACTGACGAGATGCGCGGAACCGCCGATCGCCGCCGACTCCGCGCTCGACACGCCGCGCGCGCCGAAATCGTGCAGCTTGAACGGCAATTGCGTGAGGTCGTCGCTACTTTTCTCCAGCCAGGCGCGGATCGTTTTGCGCAGATGCCAGCTTTGCGTCGCGACCGTGATCGGATACCACACGCGCAGCAGCATGGTTTCCAGATACGAGGCCAGCCAGAACACCTGCGGATCGTCGCACTCGACCGTCATCAGCACATTGTGCGTGGGCACGACCGAGCCTTCCGGCACCGCGCGAATCCGCACCGGCAGATAGCCGCCGCGCTGCTCGACGATGTAACGCCAGCCGGCTTCGTTGAACGGCTCGCCGTGCGCCGTGAAAAACGCCTTCGCCTGGTCGATCATGGCCGCCGTAATCGGGCGGCACAGATACTCCTTGATCAGCATCTGCAGGCCGAAGAACAGCGTGCGGTCATAGCGGCCGCCGCGCGACTCGATGTATGAAAACATCGCCGACGCCTCGGGCGGATATTGCAGATAGTGCGACGCCTTATAGGAATCCGTGTTGAGGATCGGATTGGACAGGATCGACGCCATGTCGTTGAACGGGTTGATATCGCTTTGCATGGGTGACGTTGCGCTGATGCGGCTCTCTCAAGGGTAATCGGGCCGGCCGGGTATCTTGCCGCTTATGCCGTAGCCCGAACTACACCATACATCGTCAAAACACGCCCGGAATCACCCGGAACCGCACCTTACCCCTGTACGCCCGGTACTGCTCGTCTTCGGCCAGGAGCCGTTCCTCCCGCACAATGCGGCCAATCTGCAACGCAAACTGGCATCCGTAGACGATCACGTTCTGAATTCCGAAGTTCGCCAGCAAAAACCCGATATCCGTCAGGAAATACCCCAGGTACATGGGGTGACGCATGAACCGGTAAGCGCCGTGGGAGATCACCCCGCGATTGGCGGGCAAGATGCCAAAGGACCGGCTCAGCGACACCTTCGCAAACATCTGCCAGAAGATCCCCAGCAACTGCAATGACGCACCGGCCAGTTCCGGAATGAGCTGGGTTCCCGGCGACAGCCGCACGGCCAGAAAATAGAAGGTTCCGCCTACCGAGCAGATGAACGCAAAAGGCGTCCAGTCACGTTTGATGGGCACCCGCGCAAACAGCGACAGGCCGAGAGTCATGAACGCGCTCACCACGAGCAGCAACAAGGTGATACGGGTGGGCGCAACAAGCCATTGCCTGACCGCCGCATAGGTAAAAATGCTCAGCATGAACCCCGCGGCGACACGCGCGGCGATTTCGACCGCCGCCTCGCGCCAGCCGCCGGCCGCCATCGCGCGGTCTTCCCCGCCGTATTCACCGCTGCCCTTACCGCTACCCTCGCCGCCGACGCGAGCTGCCGCGCTGGCCGGCTCGCCGTTCGCGGCATTCTCGAGAGAAGCCTCTCTATCGACTTCCCCCGAGCGTGTGGTTTCTGTCATGCGTCACTCACTTCGATCTGCGAATTATTTTTCAAGTCTGCTGCATGAAGATTTCTGCTCCACCCGTGCCGCAGCGTAGCAGTCGCAACGGGCCGATGTCCATATCATGCCACGCGTCATGCCACCCGCGCCCGGATTCAGGCCGGGCGTGCCGGTTCCAGCGATCGGCCTGGTTCAGTGGCCCGGCTTCAACTGCGGCGGCACGTTAGGCCGCGCAGCGAACAGGCGGCCGAGCATGCCTTTGCGGGGCTCGGCGATGGCGGGCCACAGCATGTCGGCGAGCAGGCAGATGCCGCGCGCCAGCGCGCTGTCGTGGGCGGTGGTGACGAGCGGCACGCCGCGGTTGAGCGCCTCGTTGACCTGCTTGTCGTCACGCGGAAGCTGGTGCGCGACCTTCGCGCCGAGGGTCTGTTCGAGGGTCGGCAGATTGATGCGAGCGTTCTTGTCGTATTGATTCACCACGACCCGCACCTTGCTGGGCGGATAGCCCAGTTCCCTGAAAATATCGAGCATCCGGCGGCCACCGTGCAGGTACAGCGGATTTTGCCGCACGACCATGCAGATCGCATCGCTGTGATCGAGCGCATGGATCGCCAACGGATTGAGGCTCTGGCCGACGTCGATCAGCACGGCGTCATAGCGCTCGCGCACCAGCGCGAGAATCTGCTCCAGTTGCGCGGGCAACATCGCGGCCGCCTTGAGCGGATCGCCGGCTCCCGCCAGCACGTCGAGGTTCGCGTGGACGTGCATCACGCAGGTATCCAGCAAAGCGGCGTCGAGACAGTCGATCTGCAGGCATAGATCGGCGAGCGTCACCGGCGGCGGCTTGTCGGCGAGGAGCAGGCTCGCGTCGGCGAATTGCTGACTGAGGTCGATCAGCAGCACGCGCCGGTTACGCTGCGCGGCCAGCGACCAGGCGAGATTCACGGCGATCAGCGTCGTGCCGCTGCCGCCCTTGCACGATGCCAGTGACACGATCCGCCCGGCACGACGCACGCCCGCGCTTTTCTTCCCGGCGATATGCGTGAGCGCCGCGGCAATCTCATACGCGTCCAGCGGCCATGACAGCACGAGCCGCACGCCGACGCGCATTGCCGCGGTCAGCAAGGCCGCGGACGGCGCCGGCGTGACCAGCATGCAATACAACGCGGGCGAGCAGGCCAGCGCCTCTTCGACACCGTGCAACTCGCGCGCGCTCAGATCGACGTCATCGACGATCAGCAGATCGGCGCTTCTGATTTCACGGGCATGTACGCGCAATTGCCGCGCCGTGCCATAAGCGGTGCGCAAACGGAATACCACGCCGCTTTCTTCGAGGCGCGCGACGATATGCGGCGCGCGCTCCGCGCTGGACGAAATCAGAAAGATGTCGATCATGTCGGGCCTCCGCCGAACTGAAGCCTTCCGGTGGGTAAGGCCACGTCAATCCCGCTCCACTTTCAGACGTCGTCGTCGGGATCGGCTGGGTAGATGGCTGCGCCCCGATCGTGATCGCGTTCGGGCAAAACCGGAATTTCATAGATCGCTTCGCGTAACACGTCGCGCTGAATCTCGGCCTGAGCCTTGCGTTTGATTGCCTCGGCGATCACCAGCGTAAGCAGATCGGCCGACGGCGCGGCGACCAACGACTGCTGTTGCGCAAAGTGCCGCGAGTAGAAGAATCCGGCGCCGCGCGCCGTGTTCTGGTGATTCAGCCGCAATGCGGCCGGCTTGCTGATCGTTTTCATGACACCCCCGAATGAAGAGCCATTGCAAGGCCATCTCCAGGTAAGCCGTGCCCGCCTTGATGCGCGGGCACGGCGCCCAGTTCTCCTCGTAGCGTGTGTCTCTCTGTGGAGACTCAGGCCATTCCTCCCCGCTTCGTCGCGCCGGCCGTACGGACCGTGCGCTGCCCCTTCCCCGCTGCCGCTTCCCTATTCTTTGCTTTGCATGCCCGTAATCTGCCCGAGCACGGTATCTGTCGCTATGACGATCAGCCTCGACCGTTCACTTTCAAATCCGTTCAGTTCGACGGATAAAGTGGCGAGGTCAATGCTTCACGTCGTCCGGTGACGGAATGACCGATACTTCGTATCGCTCATTCGCCCCGTTTTTTTGACGTCCGTTTTTCAGTGGCCCCGCCGCACCCTCGTAAGACACATTGGCTTCCCCGGCCGCGCTTACGAAGACAAGTTTTGCCGCTGGGCTCCAGTTGCTGTTTCCCCGTGCATCCGGAGCCAGGCGGCAATCAATCTGCTTGTGAGGCTCTTATTGCAATGGCTGTGCCATGCATCATCAATCCCTTGCTGGATGGAGTATTTGCTGCAACGCACCGCGCCAGGCCGGGTCACGCGGCACAGCTTGATTCGGATTTGACACGCGCCGGATTCAACGGCTAACGCAAGGCGGAAGGATCTACCTGCGCAGGCCATGGGCGCACTTTTATCGGCCCCTTTCCGGCCACGCTTTGCGGCGTGCACCGGTCAAATATGCCGACGCTTCGGGCCACAAAACGGGTTACGCAGCCGCTGCCCAAAATGTCGCAAGCTTGAGACGCGGTAATGCCCGGAAATTCGACGGCGCGTCATTTATTGCATGATTAACAGCATGAGATTTGCGGTCACTATGTGGCCTTGCGCTCACAGCCGGGGTTGACCTGCTATTTTTGAACGGCACGCCGATACGTTCCGGTGCGAAAAACGCTTCCTGATCCGGAATTGTTTATATGGCGCTCCAAAGCGCTTTCGCATATCGTTAGGCCATGCGCCACTTAGAGCGCCTGTGCCAGGCCACCGAGGTAATAAACGGCTTTTTGTGATTCGGGGATGAAATAGTCAGGCAGTTTCAGCGGTGAACACTCATTCTGCTGCCTGTCCGAAATGCAGCGCTCGGCGGCTCACGCCGCTCCAAGTCCCCGTCATTGCCGCTACCGTGAATTTGCCACTGCCGGTCTGTCCAATTCGTCGAAAGCCGTTCTGAGAGAAGCAACGATCCGGGGGTAACATGAATACGATTAGCGCACCTGTCGACAGCGAACGCACCGTTCTGTACGTGTCGAGCGCGCCCGATCAGAACCTTGCCCACTTCCTGGCCGCATCGGGCTGGCAAGCAGTGCACGCCAAAAGCACGGCGATCGCCGAGCGCATGATCGAGCGCGCCAATATCAAGGTCGGCCTCGTCGAATTGCCCACAGACTGCACGTCCCAATACCTGTCGGCTCTGGCCTCGTGCATGCGGCGCGTCGAAACCAACTGGGTCGCGCAAATCGCGCCGGGCCAGTCGGAGAACGAACTGGTTAGCCGCTTTATCCTCGATTACTGCTTCGATTTCGTGACCCGGCCCTGGTTGAACGAACGGCTGGTGTTCGCGCTCGGCCATGCGCACGGACTGTCGAGCCTCAGGCACGCGCCGGTCGTAACGGAACCCTCGCTCGGCCGGCACGGCATGGTCGGGCAATGCGAGGCGATGCAGCAGTTGTACCGCCGGATCGACAAATGCGGCGTGACCGATGCGCCGGTGTTCGTCGCAGGCGAATCGGGCACCGGCAAAGAACTGACCGCACGGGCGATTCACGAGCGCTCGCCGCGCGCGGGCCGGGCGTTCGTCGCGATCAATTGCGCCGCGATTCCGCCGAGCCTGCTGCAAGCCGAATTGTTCGGCCACGAACGCGGCGCCTTTACGGGCGCGTTGCAACGCAAAATCGGCCGCATCGAAAGCGCCAACGAGGGCACCCTGTTTCTGGACGAAATCGGCGACATGCCGCACGAGTGCCAGGCGGTCCTGCTGCGTTTCCTGCAGGAAGGCACCATCGAACGGCTGGGCGGCAGCGGACCGATCAAGGTCGACGTGCGGGTGATTTCGGCAACCCACGTCGATCTGGACCGCGCCGTCGACGACGGCCGTTTCCGCTCCGACCTGTATCACCGCCTGTGCGTGCTGCGGCTGGTCGAGCCGCCGTTGCGCGAGCGCGGCGGCGACATCAAGCTGCTCGCCAATTACGCGCTCAGCATGTACCGGCAGGACGGCGCGCGCAAACTGCGCGGGCTCTCGAGCGACGCGATCGTCGCCATGTCGAACTATCCGTGGCCGGGCAATGTGCGCGAGCTGATCAACTGCGTGCGCCGCGCGGTGGTGATGAGCGAGGGGCGCTTCATCACGGCGAGCGACCTCGGCTTGCCGGAAACCGACAGCGGCCCGGCCGTGACGCTCGCGGAGATCCGCAGCAAGGCTGAAAAGGACGCCATCGAGCACGCGTTGCAGCGGCATGGCTACAAATTGTCCGACGCCGCGGCCGAACTCGGCATTTCACGCGCCACGCTGTATCGCCTGATGCATGCGAACCGGCTGCATCAGGAACCGGCGGTCGGGCGTGCGCCGAATGCCAACGGCGGCACGGATGCCGACGAGGAGGCGGAGCGGCAGGCGCCGTATCTGGTTTGATTTTGCCGGCCGCCTGAACGGGCGAAGCTGCGTAAGTCTGGCGGCCCGGGCCGGGTGCGCCGGACGCGCCGGGCAGGATGGTTATCGCGGTCCAGCGCGCCAGAAGTCGTAACCGCCTATCGGATCTCCGCTGGCGTTGCTATGCTGAAAGCCGTTCATCCACCCGGGAGTGGACTTGGCCGATCAGCACGCTCCGGCGCTTGCGCGCCGCCCTTCCTCCGTCCTTCCGGCCCAGGCGAGTCCGTGCGACACGCTTGCCATCCACGCTCAGCCCCTCGGCCTCGGTCCTCCGTGCCGGCGCAAAAAACTCGTGCTTGCCGCGACTATCCTTGGTTCGAGCATGGCGTTCATCGACAGCTCCGTGGTCAACGTCGCGCTGCCCTCGATCCAGACCGAGCTGGGCGCGAGCGTCGCGGCCATCCAGTGGGTGGTCAACGCCTATCTGCTGTTTCTCGGCGCGTTGGTGCTGGTGGGCGGCTCGCTCGGCGATACGCTCGGCCGCCGCACCGTGTTTATCGCGGGAATCGGCGTGTTCACGCTAGCGTCGATTGCTTGCGGCCTGGCGCCGGACGCCCGCGCCCTGATCGCGGCGCGCGCCGTGCAAGGCATC
>Ga0074197_1000238_pt1 | contig 78576 bp, 80 predicted proteins | sample EPASupsiteSAE305_FD_64526 | JGI IMG/M metagenome (GOLD analysis project Ga0074197, IMG submission 64526) | Bioremediated contaminated groundwater microbial communities from EPA Superfund site, New Mexico - SAE3-05 reassembly with SPADES | ecosystem: Environmental > Aquatic > Deep subsurface >... | reverse complement strand
ATGCCGAGCATGCACAGCTGATGGTGGCAGGCTTCATGATGCTCTACATCGTGCAGACAGGGCTGGCCCTGCCCGGCGCAACCATTCTTTCTTTAGCCGCCGGCGCGGTCTTTGGCCCCTGGCTTGGTACACTGTATGCCGTAACTGCTGCTTCCATCGGTGCGACGCTCTCGCTACTGGTTACCCGCTACCTGTTGCGTGACGCGGTGCTGCACCGCTTTGGCGATAAGCTGGAAAGAATCAACCTAGAACTTGAACAACGTGGTCTTAATTATCTATTATTCCTGAGATTAGTGCCTGTATTTCCATTTTTCCTTATCAACCTGGCCGCCGGTCTCACCCGCCTGCCGCTACGAACCTTTCTGCTGGGCACCTTTTTTGGTATCATCCCGGGTGGTTTTGTCTATGTCAATGCCGGAGCGAGTCTGGCCCAGATCAACAACCTGTCGGATATCGCCTCAGCCCGGGTGCTGGGCTCCTTTGCCCTGCTGGGGCTGTTTGCCCTGGCACCGGCCCTATATGCAAAGATAAACGCAAAAAGGAGTAGTCGTGCAGCTGAATGACCTGATCACCAAGGCGCTCAATGACGAACGCCTGACCACTAATGAAATCGTGTACCTGCTCTCCCTGCCAGCAACATCGGCGCAAAACTATCAACTGCTGGCCGCCTCGCGGGAGCTTTCAGCCCGTCTTTGTGCAAACCGGGCCGAGGTGCATGCCCAGTTTGCGCTGAACCTGGCCCCCTGCCCCAAAAACTGTATGTTCTGTTCCTTTGCCGCCAAAAACGGCATCTTCAAGGGCGCATCGCAGATCAGCCCGGACGATGCGGTTAAGACCGCCTTGACCTTTGAACAGAACGGCGCCAACGCCATCTACCTGATGGCCACCGCCTCCTTCGATCTGGCTGAATTCTGCGAATACGGACAAGAGGTCAGGCGCCGGTTGCGCCCTGAAACGATCTTGATAGCCAATGTAGGGGATCAGCAGGAATCCGGGGCACGCCTGTTGAAAGATGCCGGCTTTAACGGTGTCTACCATGCCCTGCGGCTGCGGGAGGGGACCGACAGCGACATTGCCCCTGATGCCAGGCTCACCTCAATCAGAGCTTTCAAGGAGGCCGGGCTGATGGTGGGGACCTGCGTTGAGCCGGTTGGCCCGGAACACAGCAATCAGGAACTGGCTGAACTGATCCTGTTCACCGCAGCCCATCAACCTGCCTTCAGCGGCGCGGCGCGACGGATCAGCATTCCGGGAACCACCCTGGCTGAACGGGGGATGATCAGTGAGCTGCGCATGGCCCAGATCGTTGCCGTCACCCGGCTGGCCGTACCCCATACGGTCATTGGCAACTGCACCCATGAGCCCTGCGGCATCGGCGCCCTGGCCGGTGCCAACCTGTTCTGGGCCGAAAGTGGGGCCAACCCGCGCGACGTACAGGAAAAGACCGAAGAGGGGCGCGGACATACCGTGGCCACCTGCCGCACCATCTTCAGCGAGGCCGACTGGCAGCTGCTTGAAGGCCCTTCAGCCTTTTACCGTTAAGCATGCCGCCTGTTTCCGTCATCATCCCGGTCTTGCACGAACAGCAAAGGATCAACCAGACCCTTGCTACGCTGCGCAACCAGGCCCCTGCGGTGGAGATTATCGTGGTTGATGGTGATGTTGGGGATTCCACCATCGCAATAATCACCGATCCATCCGTTGTCAAACTGACTGCTGACAAGGGCCGCGGCAGCCAACTGGCCGCCGGTGCTGCAGTAGCTACCAGCGATACTATCCTGATGCTGCACGCCGATACACGTCTGCCTGATAACGCCTTTTCCGACATCGTCCAAGCAGTCAGCAACGGCGCCGTCTGGGGCGCTTTCCGACTGGGGATCGACGCGCCAGGGCTGGCCTATCGCATCATCGAACGCGGCGTAGACCTACGCTGCAATCTGTTTACCCTGCCTTACGGCGATCAGGCTATCTTTGTGACCCGATCGGCACTCCAACAGATTGGCGGTATCCCTCCACTTCCGCTGATGGAGGATGTTGCGCTCTGCGATCAGCTGAACAGATCAGGGCAGCGTTTCATGCTGTTGCCGGTACGTGTGCAGACCTCTGCCCGCCGCTGGCAACAGGACGGCATCATCCGACGCACCCTGCGCAACTGGTGGCTGCTACTACGCTATCGTTGCGGTCTCAGCCCTGAAACTCTTGCGCAGCACTATCATTAAACACGTATTGCTATCCCAGCAGATCCATCCCCTTTTTCGCACCACCACGACTTAATTATTAGCCGTTCAATTGCATTGACAAAAATCTGTTGTATACAGTACACCAAGATGCAAACCAAAAAAGATATTTTGCATCCTATTTAACTTAATGCTTGTCTGATTGTGGTGCTCATGCTGACCAACAAACGGTCTATTTTCATAGTGCTGACGCTAGTACTACTGGCGTTGAACATCTTGTTTGTCGTGATTGAATGGCAACGGGCCAACGCACAGTTGAAGGATTCGCTGGCAATTGAAGGCCAAACCCTCCAAGCCGTCCTTGATGTGACCCTCGAAACCACCTTTCACAACATGCTGCAGCTGGCTACCGTAATTGCCGAAGACCAGCGGGTGCAACAGCTCTTCCAGGCCGGCAAGCATGCCGTAGCGCGGGAGGGTGGCGGCGCAGGAGGCCCCGAAGCTGCGCGATCACGCCAGAAGCTGTTGCAACTGGTGCTGCCGATGTGGCAGAAACAGATGCGCGATTACGGGGCCCGGCAACTGCACTTCCAGCTTGGCCCGGGTTCACTCAGCTTCTTGCGGGTGCATCAACCGGACAAGTTTGGCGACCGGATGGATCAGGTGCGCCATACGATCGTGGATGTCAACCGTGACCACAAGCCACGATCAGGCTTTGAAACTGGTCGGATCTATTCCGGTCTGCGCGGGGTGGTACCGGTCTGGTCGTCGGCTAATGGGCAGAGCCGTGAATTTGTTGGCGCCCTTGAGGTCGGCACCTCCTTTGGGCCGGTACTGAGTACCCTGGATAACCGCACCGGACGAGGGGCAGCCGTGCTGCTCAACCGGGACCAGGTTGATCAGAACATGTGGCAGGAGTTCATCCAACGCAATATGCTGGGCGGGGTATCAAACGCGCCAGACGCCTGCTATGTCGAGGCCACAACGCGCCCGGAGATAGTGCGCCTGCTGCGCAATCCATCGTTCAAGAGCAACTACCACGGCGCCCACAACACATACCTTGTACATGATAACGGACAGACCTTTGCGATCACCCGTTTCCCCCTGTTTGACTACAAGGGACTGCGCGACGCCGATCCCGACCCAGTCGGTTCGATCCTGCTCTGGAGTGACATTACCCAGCGTTATACCGCTCACCGTAACGATCACCTCTTTACCATTATCTACGCCGTTGGCAGCTTCCTGCTGTTTGAACTATTGCTGACCATGCTGTTCCGTTTTTCCTGCCGCCAACTACAAAAAACCATCGATGAGCAAACTGCCGAGATAACCGAACTGGCTGAAAAAAATACCACCATCCTCAATTCGGCAGGTGATGGCATCATCGGACTCGATCAGCAAGGTTGCATTACCTTCGCCAACGGGGCCGCCGAACAGCTGACCGGCTGGTCGAGCGAAGAGATGAGCGGCCGGAATATCCATGACCTGTTCTGCCACCTCAATGCCGCAGGGGAACTGACCTTCAGTGATGACTGCCCTATCGTGCAGTGCTGTCGCAAAGGCGGCAGCGCCGATATAAGCGGGGAACTTTTCCGGCGCAAGGATGGTAGCAGCTTTCCGGTTGAGTACCGGGTGACACAGTACAATCATAGGCTGCAGGGGGCGGTGCTGGTTTTCCGCGACATTACCGAACGCCAGGCTCTCGAACGGAAGGTCCGCTGGATGGCCTATCACGACCCGTTGACCGGCCTGCTCAACCGAACCGCTTTTGACGAAAAAATGAACTGGCTGATGGCGCTGGCCCGCCGTGAACGACAGCAGATCGCGCTGCTGTATATCGATCTTGACGGATTCAAACAGGTAAACGACAGCCATGGCCACGATGCCGGCGATCAGGTACTGTATGTCGCAGCCAGCCGTCTGCTGGACACCCTGCGTGAGGTGGATCTGCTGGCACGGATCGGTGGTGACGAGTTCATCGCCGCCCTGCTGGTGGAGGACAGCGACAGCGGGCCGGCAGAGAGTGTTGCGCAACGTATGCTGGATGTCATGCAGGAAGCCATTTCGGTCAATGGCAAGGAATTGCAGCTTGGCGTCAGTATCGGCATCGCCCTCAACGATCCACTCAGCGGCGAAAGCATCGAACAGACCCGCCTACAGGCTGACCAGGCCCTGTATCAGGCAAAACAACTGGGTAAACACCGCTATGTTGTGCAGAGCAATGGCCCTGCCGAGCAGTAACGACAAGCTGATCGCGCTGTTCGTTAAAGCGCCCGTACTTGGCCGAGTCAAGACCCGCCTGGCTAACGATATCGGCAAACAGGCCGCCTGTGAGCTCTATTGCCAGTTGGTCTCCCACGCCATCAACAACGCACTAGCCTGCGACATACCACTGGTAATCTGTCATGACGGAAGCCGTGAAGATATGCCGGAAAGCTGGCGTTTATCTGCCGCTTATTGTCTGGCTCAACAGGGAGCAGATCTCGGGGAACGGATGGTAGCTGCATTTAGTAAACTGTTCACGGATGGTGCATCCCAGGTAATCTTGATCGGCAGTGACATTCCCGGTCTTGATACCAATTACCTGCAGAGTGCCTTTCAACTACTTGCGGGATATGACGTAGTGGTCGGTCCGGCCCTGGATGGGGGCTACAGCCTGATCGGATTCCACCAGCAATCATTTAATCCCGGACTGTTTAAGCAAATCCCCTGGAGTACCGATCAGGTCCTGCAGCTGACTCTGTCAGCCGCTGAACGAACTGGTCTATCGGTCGGCCTGCTACCGACGCTACGGGATATTGATACACGGGAAGATCTCTTGGCGCTGGAACAGGAATACGGGGAAGCAAAGCCATGGAAGGGTAGTCAAGAATGATTCTAAGATAAGCTTACGACATGCTGCCGCTGCCACGTTCTGCCGTTTCCAGCATGGCAGCCTTGCGCATCATTTTATCGGCATACATCTGTGCATCGGCATGTTTGAAGGTTTGAGGGATATCACTACCCCTGTTTGTCGTGGCAACGCCCATCGAAAAATGAACGGCATACCTGGGGTTGGCCTGATTAAAGCGTTGCTGACAGCTGCGGATGCGATTGATAATCTGAAGGGCGGCGTCCTCACCGGTTTTGGGCAGCAGCAGTGAAAACTCATCCCCGCCGATCCTCGCCAAAGTGCCCTCTACCCCCAGGGCCTCACTCAACACCCGCGCCACACTGACAATCAGATAGTCACCGGCATCATGACCGGCAGTGTCGTTCACCTTTTTCAACCCATCCACATCAACGATGATGATACTGACCGGCACCTGCAGGCCATTCTGTAGCCTGTTGAATTCTGAGTCAAAATAGGAGCGGTTATACAGGCCGGTCAGGGAATCGTGGGTGCTGACATGCTCAAGATGTAGTTCTGCTGATTTTCTGGCGGATATATCCTCAAGCATGGTGATGATGTAGGGGGTACCGAAGTCGTTGGTGACTGCAAAGACCGTCAACATGACCCACAGCGAGATGCCATCACTACGCACGTAGCGTTTCTCAACATTGAAATAGGTGCGCCTGCCCTCAATCAAGCCCCTGATCAGCTCCTGATCGTCTTCCTGCCCATCGGGGATTGAGATGTCCGAAAGATTATAACGAGTCAGATCGTTGATGCTGTAACCCAGCATGCTTTCAACAGCGTGGTTTGCATCGAGTATCTTGCCCTGCTCGGTAACGATCATGATGCCGGTTACCGAGTTAACGAAGATATCCTTGTAAAGCTGCTTGCTGTTCTGCAGTACGTGAGCAAAGGCGGTCTCACGCTCAAGCCTCAATTTGAGCTGTTCCAACTCCTCCTGATACTGGCGCAGAACAGCACAGACGGCACCGAGCTCCTCACCGAACTCCAGCTCAGCGGGGATCCGGTCGGGCAGATCCCCTGCGGCGAGCCGCTTAAGATAAGTGCCAAGCGTAAGCATGGTCTCTCGATCAGTAGCACTCATGATACATCTCTATACCTCACAATCGGTAGCGAAACAATCCTGTACAACCACCGTCCAACCAAAACACCCCTCCAAGACATTTTTTGACCAACGTCATGGCGCCATCAGACAGAGCGTACTAACGTGAAGATATTGTCGCCAAGGAGGTCCCATGCGTTACGCTCTTATCGCCCTTACCACCTGTTTACTGTTTGCATCCCGTGCAGAGGCCTTTGAATGCACGGTCTGTCACAGCAAGAACCCGGCCATGGTCACGATGCACACCGCACTGCGCGGCCAGGGCTGTTTCGGCTGTCACAAAGTGGGTGACCGGCTGATGGGCAAAGGCCAGCCCAAGGATAGAGACAGCTTGCTGAAACGACGCCAGACCGAGCAGATCTGCCTGCCCTGTCACCGTCAGTCCGGCGAAAAACAATAAAAGACAAAAAACGTCCTTTATTTGACCAACGTCATGCCTTTTGCGATCCAAGGGCGGTATGGTTGGATCAGAAACAATCAAGGAGGCGCTATGCAATTCGCAAACAACATCGGCAATCAAGCCATACAGGATGTACTTACCAGCTACCCGGAGATCGGCGAGATTCTGGCCCGCTATGACATCGGCTGCATCACCTGCAAGGTGGGCATCTGCCTGCTGAAGGATGTGGTCGCGATCCACGGACTGTCCAAGGAAGATGAAGCAAAGATCGAACAAGAGATAAACAACCACCTGAAAACAAAAGGAGCATAATCATGGGAAATCTTGGATGTGGCTGCCCCGGCAGCATGGCACGGGTGATTGAACGGAATGAAAACAGCTCGAACTGCAGCGTGAAAGCGCCTTCTGAACTGCGGCAATGGCCGGTGCAACTGCATCTGCTGCCACCGGCCGCTCCCTACTTCAAGGATGCCGAACTGCTGGTCTGCGCCGATTGCGTGGGCTTTGCCCTGGGCAGCATGCACGCCGACCTGCTTAAAGGCAAGGCCTTGGCCATTGCCTGCCCCAAACTGGATGACACGACACCCTATGTGGAGAAGCTGGCCCAGATCATCCAGCTCAACAATACGCCCAAGGTGACGGTAGCCATTATGGAGGTGCCCTGCTGTCGCGGTCTGTCTATGCTGGTGGCCGAGGCTGTCAAACAGAGCGGCCGTGAAGTGCCGGTGGAGACCATTGTAATCGGTGTTGATGGAGAAAGGAGGAACTGATGGCAACCAACATCACGCAGACCCTGGTTGATGAACATAAGCTGATCCTGCGGATGATCGCCCTGCTGGAGCAGAATGCACCCCGCACGGCGGCCGGCGCATACACCAACTGGCAGTTCTACCTGGACGGCATTGACTTCATCCGCCAGTACGCCGACCGTTTCCACCACGCCAAGGAGGAAGATGTTCTGTTCGAAGCGCTGGTGGCCAATGGTATGCCCAAGGAGCACAGCCCGGTGGCAGCCATGCTGATGGAGCACGACCAGGGCCGCGCCTTTGTGAAAAACCTGGAGGAGGCGGTACGGGAGGCCCAGGCCGGACGCAGCGACCGCTTTCAGGCAATCGCCGACAACGCCCTGGGCTATGCCGCCCTGCTCAAGGACCACATCGCCAAAGAGGATGGCGTGCTCTACCCGCTGGCTGAGCGTGTCTTGCCGGAGACGGTGCGACCGCAGATCTTGGGGGGCTACACCCAGGCAGAACTGCAGGTGCCTGAAAACTTCAGCGGGCACTACCAATCGGTGGTAGAGTTGTATGAAAATGAGCCTGGTTAACAGGAGGTTACCATGTTCCAGCTTGAGACCTGTCTGCAGCAGACCCTTGATCTGTCACAGGACGCGATCCTGATCGCCGACCGGGAAGGGATCATCCGCTACTGGAACGCCGGCGCCGAGCGCATACTGGGTTTTACTGCCGCCGAGGCTATTGGTCAGTCGCTGGATCTGTTTATTCCGGAAAAGCTGCGCGGACGGCACTGGGATGGCTACCACCGGGTGATGGCGTCCGGCGAAACCAAGTACCAGACCGGCCTGCTTTCGTCCCCCGGCACCCGCAAGGATGGCACTCAGGTCTCCCTGGAATTCAGCATGGTGCTCTTGAAGGATGAGAACGGCACAATGCAGGGCTGCGCCTCGATCATGCGGGATGTGACCGAACGCTGGCTGAAGGAGAGGGAGTTGAAACAGCGGCTGGCGGCCTGCGAAACTGCCGCCATCTAAACGTCACACCTCCCGCCCCTCGCCTGCCTCCTCATGGGTAACGCCGTCGCGGATATGGTAGATCCGCTTGAAGGTGGGAATGATCTTTTCATCATGGGTCACGACAATGACAGCAGTCTGGTACTGTTCAGCCATCTGGTTGAGGATGCGGATCACCGCCAGGGCCCGCTGGCTGTCCAGGGGCGCGGTGGGCTCGTCGGCCAGGATCACCGGCGGACGATTGATCAACCCCCGCGCAATGGCCACCCGCTGTTGTTCGCCGCCGGACAGCTGAGACGGCATGGCGCTGACCCGGTGCTGCACTTCCAGTGCCGTCAGCAACTCATGGGCCCGCCCGCGGGCCTCCTGATTGCCCACACCGGCCAGCATCGGTAGCAGGGCCACGTTGTCGGTCACATCCAGAAACGGGATCAGGTAGGGCGCCTGAAAGACAAAGCCGATCTTGTCGCGACGCAGGGCCCGCAGGTCTTTCACCCGCCAACCGTTGTCGTAGATCACCTCGTCACCCAGCACCATCCGGCCGGCAGTCGGGTCGATCACCGCCCCCAGGCATTTCAGCAAGGTGCTCTTGCCCGAGCCGGAGGGTCCCACCAGCCCAACCACCTCGCCGGGCGCCACCTGCAGATCGACCCCTTTCAGGGCATCGACGGCGGTATCTCCACTGCCGTAGCGCTTTTTCAGGCCTTCGATGCGAATTCCCCTGCCCGGTTCCATCTCAGCCTCCTATCGCTTCAGCCGGATCAACCCTGAGCGCCATCCGAATGGCAACCAGACTGGCCAACAGGCAGATCAGCAGCATCACCATAAAACCGATCAGCGAATCTACCGGCACCAACAGCACATATTTAGGAAAATAAGGCGCCGCAAAGGTGGCGCTGATCTTGCCGACCACAAAACCGATCACCCCCAGGGCTACCGACTGCTGGACAATCATGGCGGCGATAGTGCGGTTGCGGGTACCGATCAGCTTGAGCACGGCGATCTCCCTGATTTTGTCCATGGTGAGGGTGTAGATGATAAAGGCCACAATGGTGGCGCTAACCAGGGCCAGGATCACCAGAAACATACCGATCTGCCTGGCCGAGGTGGCAATCAGCTTGCCCACCAGAATCTCCTCCATCTGCGGCCGGGTGTAGACCGTCAGACGTTTCCAGCGCCGGATCGATGCTGCCACCTGCTCAGGGTCATGGCCCGTCCGCACCGTTACCAACACCGCATTGACATAGGGATTCGTGCTCTGGGAGGCATGCAGAGCATCGAGCAGGCCGGGAACGCCGGGACGGTTAAGGCTTGTGTTGGCCTCGGTTCGCCGCCTGTTCTGCCAGATGGCATCGTTATCTTTCAGAAATTGGGCCTCCTGGGCATCCTTAAGCGGGATGAAGACCATCGGATCGCCGCTGGAAGAGACCATACGGCGGGTCAGACCGACCACCGTGTAACGGTTGCGGCGGATGTCGAGCTGGTCGCCGAGCTTAAAGCCGGTGGCCAGATCGGCTACTGCCTCGTAATGGCTGCGGGTCATTTGACGGCCAGCCACCAGATAGGTTGGCCAACCTGGCATGCTGCCAGCCAGGCCGGGAGCCACCCCCACTACCATGGAGCGGACGTCACGCTGCCCTTTGCGTACCTGCATGGTCAGGTAGGTGATGTTGGCGGCTTGCGCCACACCAGGCATGCTGCGGATACCACGATAGAGGTCATCGTTAACGCTGGATGATTCGGCGTAGGGCCCCAGTGTGTCGCGTTGCACCACCCACAGATCGGCGCCGCTGTTATCGAGCAACGCCTTGCCGTCATCGACCATCCCCCGGTAGACTCCGGCCATGACCAGGGTCACGCCGATCAAGAGCCCCAAACCGATGCCGGTGAAGACGAACTTTCCCCAGCTGTGCAGGATATCACGCCCGGCAAGACTGATCATCGCGAGACGCCAGGTATCTGCGACACCTGCCTGATGCGGCTGCGTGAGGTGAGCGCCCTCTCACTGTAGACCACCACCTGTTCCCCGGCAGAGAGCCCCTCCCGCACCTGCACCAGTCCATCAAGGTCGGCTGTTCCAAGACTGAGCGGCACGAACTGCACGTCACCACCACTGAGGCGCCAGACCCCAACCTGATTGTCCTGCCTGCGGATAGCGGCATTGGGCACCACCACCGCAGCGGGCACCGGCGGCAGGCTAACGGTCACCTCGGCCAGCTCTCCCACCGGTGGAAGAACGGCAGGCTGTTGGTCAAACACCACCTTGGCCAAGGTCTCCTCGGTTACCAGATCGGCCTTTGGTTCAAGGCGCACCACCCGGCCGTTCAGAGGCTGTCCCCTGCGGGAGCGCAACTCAATGCGGGCTGGAAGTCCGGCGGTGACACCTGCGGCGTTGATCTGGTCAAAGCGGACATTGATCCAGAGCGTAGCCGGGTCGATCAGCTCCACCACGCCCTGACCGGCAACCACCGTGGTGCCCGGCTCGGCCTCACGCTGGGCCACCAGCCCGTCAACCGGCGCAACCAGCACCAGATTACGCCGCTGGGCCTGTAATGCGGCAAGCTCGGCACGACTGTGCAAACGTTCTTCACGGGCGGCGGTCAGGGCGGCATCGGCAACCTGCAGCTCCTGCTGTTTGGTGGCGGCGGTCTCATCACTGGTAGCACGGATGGCCAACAGTTCAGTGTACCGCTGGCCCTGCCGGGCGGCATAGCGCTGACGCGCTTCGGCCTCCAGTACGGCTGCCTCGGACCGTTTCACGGCTGCCTGTTGGCCGCGGATACGATCGTCAAGGTCAACCGGATCCATCTCAGCCACCACCTGCCCCGCCTTCACCCGGTCACCGACCTGCACCTCCACCCGCTTCAGTCTGCCGGCAACCGTAGGACCCACCCGGTAATTATAGCGTGCTTCCACAGTTCCAATACCGAACAGTGCCGGTCTGATCTCCGCAGACTGGACCGTGGCCAGCGTCACGGCAACCGGCGCCAGCGGCCCGGAGCGCAGCGCCACATAGGTAAAAAGTGCCAGCAGCGGCACCACCAGCGCCACCAGCACCAGGGTGCGTCGTTGTAGAGCAGACAGCTTCATAGCTCTCCCCTTTTAGAAACTTGTACTCAGATGCATGCATAACATTTGCTGCACGTCGTCAGACAGATGTTCTTCCGCACGGGTCTCCCGGCCAGTACCAACCACAGAAGACAATCGACACGATACTAAACCTTCGCTTGCAGGATTTAACCATAAATTTGTGAAGAATTGACTTCGGTCAAATCTGTGGGACAACTAACTATGTATACACAAAGAGCGATCAACAGACAGCAGACACACCAACTCGAAGGGGGGTGAAGGGATGGGCATTTTCATTCGTAACACGCGGCTTCAGATCGCGGTAATAGCAGCAATCTGTGTCGCAATCCTGGGGCTGTACCTGGTGCTGGGACCACCGCACCTGATCGCCCTGTCTGAATCACCAGCCTTCTGCGCCAGTTGCCACGTCATGGAGACCCAACACACTGCCTACCTGCACGCCGGTGCCCATCGCCGCTTCAAATGTGTAGACTGCCACCTGCCCAACGACAACCTGGTCTCGCACTATGTATGGAAATCCATCGACGGCATGAAGGACGTGATTGTCTTCAACTCGGGCAAAATAGCCGATCCGATCAAGATTTCAGAGCATGGCGCCAAGGTGCTGAAGGCCAACTGTATCCGCTGCCACGCAACATTAGTCTCGCAGATGGACACCTCGCGCAACTGCTGGAGCTGCCACCGTCGCGTCACCCACACCGGAACCGGCGCCATAACAACCAAACCGATCTAACACAGAGTATTCAGGAGGATTGAACATGAAAATGAAATTGTTGGTATCACTCATGGCCGCTGCCCTGTGTGGGGCGCTGGTCACGGCCTGCGCACCACCCAAGGTAGAGCAGGCCAAGATCGCCGAGATTCCCGACGGCACCATCGAACCGGCGGTCTGGGGCAAGAACTACCCTGAACAGTATGAAACCTGGAAGGACACGGCCAAGCCCACCCCGGAGGGCAAGAGCAAGTATAAAAAAGGTAACGACGGCGGCAAGGTCTACGACAAACTGTCCGAATACCCCTTCATCGCCCTGCTGTTTAACGGCTGGGGCTTCGGCATCGAGTACAACGAGCCCCGCGGCCATGTCTATATGATGAAAGACCAGGCCGAGATCGACCCGTCCCGCCTGAAAGGCGGCGGCGCCTGCCTGACCTGCAAAACCCCCTACGCACCGCAACTGGCTGAAAAACACAAACTGGGTTATTTCTCGGTGCCGTACAAGGATGCCGTCAACCTGATACCGCAAGAGCATCAGGAACTGGGCGTGGCCTGTATCGACTGCCATAACAACAAAGACATGGGCCTGAAGATATCCCGCGGCTTCACCTTAACCAAAGCACTCGATAAACTGGGTGTCGATCAAACCAAGCTCGCTAACCAGGACAAGCGCACCCTGGTCTGCGCCCAATGCCACGTAACCTACGTGATCCCAAAGGATGCAGAGATGAAGTCGCAGGATGTTTTCTTCCCCTGGGATGGCAGCAAGATGGGCAACATCCCGATCGAGAACATCATCAAAAAAATCCGCAGCGACAAGTCCTATGGCGAGTGGACCCAGGCCGTAACCGGCTTCAAGCTGGGCTACATCCGTCACCCGGAATTCGAGATGTACTCCAACCAGAGCGTACACTGGATGGCCGGTGTTTCCTGCGCCGACTGCCACATGCCCTACACCAAGGTGGGCAGCAAGAAGATCTCCGACCACCGGATCATGAGCCCGCTCAAAAACGACTTTAAAGCCTGTCAGCAGTGCCACACTGAGTCGCCTGAGTGGCTGAAGACCCAGGTGATCACCATCCAGGACCGGGCCGCTTCCCAGTACATCCGTTCCGGCTACGCCCTGGCCACTGTGGCCAAGCTGTTTGAGCTGACCCACAAGCAGCAGGCCGCCGGCAAGCAGATCGACCAAAAGTTGTATGATATTGCCAAGGACCACTACGAGGAAGGCTTCTACCGCAACCTGTTCTTCGGTGCTGAAAACTCGCTGGGCTTCCACAACCCCAGCGAGGCGATGCGCATCCTGGGCGATGCCTCCCTGCATGCCGGCAAGGCCGAGGCCCTGCTGCGTCAGGCCCTGACCAAGGCCGGGGTTGACGTGCCGGTCAAGGTTGATCTGGAGTTACCCAAATACCTCAACAACCGTGGCGTCAAGAAGCTAATGTTCAAGCCAGAACAGGAACTGAAAGACCCCTACGGACCGCAAAAGTAGACCAAGCACCACCAAGCGCCCGACAGGGTGGCGGTCACCGCCGTCACCCTGTCGGCTGTTCACGCAGCAGCCTTGACAAATGCCGTTAAATCACTGAAAGATGGCAGCTCCCTCATCATACAAGGAGCTGCCATCTATTTATGACTACCATTGATCTGACCTGGAATACCGCCCTGCTCTACCCTGCCCCGGACGCACCTGAACTGGAAGCGGACCTATCCTCCTTTGAACAACTGGCCAACGACTTCCGCGATCGCTACTTTGAAAAGATTGCCAGCCTGGACGCCCCGGCTATCCTGAAGTCGATTCAAGAATATGAAGCGATGCAGACCCGCATGGCCAAGCCGTTCTGCTATGCTCACCTTTTGTTTGCCAGCGACTCCGGCAACGAGGTCCACCGGGCACTGTCGCAACGCTGCTCCGAATTGGGCAGCCGCCTGTCTCAGACCCTGCTGTTCTTTGATCTGGAGCTGATGCATCTGTCAGACGAACGATTCGATCAGGTGTGCAACCTGCCCGATGCTGCCAGCTACGTCCACTTCCTGGAAGGTATCCGCAGGTTCAAGCCCTACACCTTGCAGGAGAACGAGGAGCGCCTGCTGACCCGCAAGGACCTGACCGGCAGCCGGGCCTTTACCAAGCTGTTTGACGAACTGTCTGCATCGTTAACGTATCAGATGGAGTTTGAAGGGAAGCTGAAGGAGTTCACCGGCGAAGAGCTGCTCTCCCTGTCGCACCACCCCTCGCCTGAGGTACGTTTCAACGCCCAGACCTGTTTCCTGGAAAAACATGCCGAAACGGGCAATGCTCTGGTGTTCGGCACCGTCTTCAACACCATGGCCCTCGATCATGGTCAGGAGATGGAGCTGCGCGGCTACGGTTCGCCGATCCAACCCACCAACATCGGCAATGAGCTGAGCGACGAGGCGGTAGAACACCTGATGCAGACCACCGAGGCCAACTACGGCCTGGCCCAGGACTACTTCCGCCTGAAGGCAACCATGTTGGGGATGGACAAACTACGTAACTGCGATGTCTACGCCCCGGTGGCCGAGGTGCAGAAGAAGTATACCTTTGACGAGGCCCGCGACCTGACCGTGGCGGCCTACCGCGGCTTCGATCCCCAGTTCGGCGCCATCGTGCAGGCCTTCTTCGACGAGCGGCGGGTGGACGTGCTGCCCCGTCCCGGCAAATCGGGGGGCGCCTTTGCCATGGGCATCTCGCCGGTGGACCCGCCCTTCCTGCTCTTGAACTTCACCAATAACCTGCGGGATATTGCAACCATCGCCCATGAGGCCGGTCACGGCCTGCACTTTGTTTTATCCCAAAAGCAAAACAGCCTCAACTACCACGCCCCGCTGCCGCTGGCCGAGACCGCCTCGGTGTTCGGTGAGATGCTCTTGACCCGCATGCTGCTGGACAAGGAGCAGGATCCGCAGATCCGTAAATCTCTGTTGTGCGCCAAGATCGAGGATATCATCGCCACCACCTTCCGCCAGACCGTGTTGACCCGCTTTGAGCTGCGACTACACAAAGAACGGCAACAGGGCCTGCTCTCCAACGAGCGGATCAGCCAGATCTGGCTGGAGGAGAACGGCAAGCTGTTCGGTGACGCAGTGGAGATGATTCCGGCCTACGCCTGGGGCTGGTCCTACATCAGCCATTTCATCCACAGCCGCTTTTATTGCTACTCCTACACCTTTGCCGAACTGCTGGTGCTGGCGTTGTACCAGCAGTACTGCGAGACCGGTGACACCTTTAAACCGGGCTACCGTGCGCTGCTGGAATCAGGCGGTGCGCTCTCGCCGGCAGACACGGCTAAACTGGCCGGTATTGATATTGAAAGTGCTGGTTTCTGGCAAAAGGGTTACGACTTTCTGGGCGGTCTGATTGCAGAGCTGAAAACAACGCTATAGTGCTTGCAGACTACCTTGACAGTGCTATAAGGATTGCATCTTCTGTCAAAGAAAAGACACCATGAGCCCTGAACCAAACCACCAGCATCAGACATCCCGCAGTTCTGACTTTGTCAGAAAGTACCTGACCGGTATCTTCCTGATCATCGGCCTGATCGTGCTGTCGGTCTTCTGGGGCTTCAGCTACCGCTCAAACGCCCTGATCAAGAACCAGCTGCTCAAACAGGGACAGGCCTTTTTCACAGAGGTGGTCATCACCCGTGAATGGGCGGCTAGACACGGCGGCGTCTACGTTAGGGTGACGCCGGATACGGTGATCAACCCCTACCTGCAGCAGATTCCCGGACTGAAGGTGGTGATCAAGGATCAGCAGGGCGTTGCCTACACGCTCAAAAACCCGGCCTTGATGACCCGCGAATTATCCGAGTTGGCGGCAAGCAAGGGCATGGTACATTTCAAGATCACCAGCCTGACCCCCTTAAATCCCAACAACCGCGCCGATGACTTTGAACAGGCCGCGCTGCAAGCATTTACCCAAGGCCAACAGGAATATTTTTCCTTTGTCGATGACGGGCAAGAGACCTTTTTCCGCTACATGGCCCCACTGGTCACCACCAAACCCTGTCTACGGTGCCACGCCCAACAGGGCTATAAGGAAGGTGACATCCGCGGCGGCATCAGCGTCAGCCTGCCGGCCAGTGAAATGTTGCAGCAGATCAGGATCAACCGTGTCTATATCATCCTGATCGCCTTCGGCATCATCGCCCTGATCTACGCCATCATCCGCTATATTTCACGGGTCTTTATCGGCGATCTGAACCGGGCCGAACAGCAGCTGCAGGAGATGGCCAACCGGGATTTTCTGACCAGTCTGCTCAACCGGCGTGAGGCCTATCGACGGATTCAGGAAGAGATGGCACGAGTAGTGCGCACTGGACTGCCACTATCCTTCATCCTGTTCGATATTGATCACTTCAAACAACTGAATGACAGCCACGGCCACAACGCTGGCGACATGGTGCTGACACAGCTGGCCGTCAAACTGATGGCTGCCCTGCGGGATTACGACATCGCCTGCCGCTACGGTGGCGAAGAGTTCCTGGTGGTGGCCCCGGAAACCGACGAAGAGCAGGCCTTCAAACTGGCCGAGCGACTGCGGGCCACCATCGCCACCACCAGCTTCACCACCGATGAGCATGAGCTGACCCTCAGCGTCACCATCAGTGTCGGTGTGGCCCAGCTCAAACCGGGCGAAACCATCGAGCAGGTCATCTCCCGCGCCGACGGGGCCCTGTACCACGCCAAGCACACCGGCCGCAACCGGGTGGTGTCGGCATAACGTATCCCCCCACGGCTGCCTCCTGAGGCAGCCGTTTTTTCTGCTGCGTTTATCGTCCATACCTTGACTTATCCACAGGCCGTGCTTACCTCATAGAGTAGGTGCCACAAGCGCCAATGAAAGGAAGCACAACCATGGACATCAACCGCTTTACCCAAAAATCCCAGGAGGCGTTGTCTGCTGCCCAGGCCAAGGCCACCGCCTTCGGCCATGTCGAAGTGGACGGTGAACACCTGCTGTGGGCCCTGCTGACCCAGGAAAACGGCCTGATCCCCCGCATCCTAACCAAGATGGATGTTGATCTGCCTGCCCTGCAAAAGGCGGCAGAGACCGAACTGGACCGCCGGCCGCGGGTCTCGGGCCCCGGCGCCGAACCGGGCAAGATCTACGTCTCGCAGCGCTTTTCTCGTCTGCTGGTGGCGGGCGAGGCCGAGGCCAAGCGGCTCAAGGACGAATACGTCTCGGTGGAACACCTGCTACTGGCCCTAATGGCCGAAGGCGAGGCCAGCCCGGCCGGCAAGCTGCTGAAACAGTACCGTATCACCCAGGACAAGCTGCTGGCGGCCCTGTCCGAGGTGCGGGGCAACCAGCGGGTAACCTCCGCCAATCCTGAAGAAACCTATGAGGCCCTGGAGAAGTACGGCCGCGACCTGGTCAAGATGGCCCGCACCGACAAACTGGACCCGGTGATCGGCCGTGACGAGGAGATCCGCCGGGTGATCCGGATCCTCTCCCGCAAGACCAAGAATAACCCGGTGCTGATCGGCGAACCTGGGGTGGGCAAGACCGCCGTAGTGGAGGGGTTGGCCCAGCGGATTGTCAAAGGGGACGTACCGGAAGGGCTGAAGAACAAAACCATCTTCGCCCTGGATATGGGCTCGCTGATCGCCGGAGCGAAATACCGCGGTGAGTTTGAAGAACGCTTGAAGGCGGTCTTGAACGAGGTCAAGCAGGCCGAGGGCCGGATCATCCTGTTTATCGACGAGTTGCACACCATCGTGGGGGCCGGCAAGGCTGAAGGGGCCATGGACGCTGGCAACATGCTCAAACCGATGCTGGCCCGGGGAGAATTGCACTGCATCGGCGCCACCACCCTGGACGAGTACCGCCAGAACATTGAGAAGGACGCCGCCCTGGAGCGTCGCTTCCAGCCGGTGATGGTGGACCAGCCCACCGTGGAGGACTCGGTCTCGATCCTGCGGGGCTTGAAGGAACGCTTCGAGGTACATCACGGGGTCAAGATTCAGGACAACGCCCTGGTGGCGGCCGCCACCCTCTCCCACCGCTACATCACCGAGCGCTTTCTGCCGGATAAGGCCATCGACCTGGTGGACGAGGCCTGCGCCATGCTGCGCACCGAGATCGACTCGCTGCCGTCTGAACTGGACACCATCTCCCGGCGGGTGATGCAACTGGAGATCGAGGAACAGGCCCTCAAAAAAGAGAAAGACCCGGCCAGCCGCGAACGGCTGGAGGCCCTGCGCCGGGAGCTGGCCGAAGAGAAGGAAAAGGCCGCCAGCATGCGGGCCCAGTACGATGCCGAGAAGCTGGCCATCCAGCGGGTGCAGGGGCTGCGGGAGCAGCTTGAGAAGACCCGCCGTGAGATCGAGCAAGCCGAGCGGAGCTACAACCTGGAGCAGGCCTCTAAACTGAAGTACTCGGAACTGCCCGGCCTGGAGCAGGCCCTCAAGAACGAAGAAGCGGCACTCAACGCCAAACAGGGCGGCCAGAAACTGCTGCGGGAAGAGGTGACCGAGGACGAGATCGCCGAGATTGTGGCCCGCTGGACCGGCATCCCGGTCACCCGACTGGTGGAGACCGAGCGGGATAAACTGCTCAAGCTGGATGAGATCCTGCACCAGCGGGTGGTGGGCCAGGACGAGGCGGTACAGCTGGTGGCCGACGCCGTGTTGCGGGCCCGCTCCGGCATCAAAGACCCCAAGCGGCCGATCGGCTCCTTCATCTTCCTGGGCCCCACCGGCGTGGGCAAGACCGAGCTGGCCCGTACCCTGGCCGAGTCGCTGTTTGACTCGGAAGACAATATGGTACGGATCGACATGTCGGAGTACATGGAGAAGTTTGCCGTGTCACGACTAATCGGCGCCCCTCCCGGCTATGTCGGATTCGAAGAGGGTGGCCAGCTGACCGAGGCGGTCAGGCGCAAGCCCTACTGTGTGCTGCTGTTCGACGAGATTGAGAAAGCGCACCCGGATGTCTTCAATATACTGTTGCAGATTCTGGATGATGGCCGGGCCACCGACAGCCATGGTCGCACGGTCAGCTTCAAGAACACCGTGATCATTATGACCTCCAACATCGGCGCGCCATTTCTTTTGGAGGGGATCACCCCGGATGGCGATATCCGCGAGAGCGCCCGGATCGCGGTGATGAACGAGCTGAAACACGCCTTCCGGCCCGAGTTTTTGAACCGGGTGGACGACATCGTACTGTTCAAGCCGCTGCACCTGGACGAAGTTACCAGGATCGCCGGTCTGCTGGCCCAGCAGCTGGTGGAACGGCTGAAAGAGCGCCGGATCACCCTGGAGATCAGTGATGATGCCCTGAAACATATAGCTAAAGCAGGCTACGACCCGGTCTACGGTGCCCGGCCCTTAAAGCGCTATCTGCAGCGCGAACTGGAGACTAAGGTGGCCCGGGCCATCATCGCTGGACAGGTGGCGGACGGTGGCACCATCACGGTGGTACTGGAAAACGGCACGCTGATTATCCACTGACCCACCTGACGCATTGTTGTACCCCACAACCCGGCAGCATCACCTGACAAACAGGTGTGCTGTCGGGTTTATTTTTTGTTCATATTTGCAAATTTGCAATTCAGCACACCCACCCCTACACGTTTTGCATCTTTGCAAATAACAGCCCTCGCCACCAAATAAAAATAGCTGAATATTTTCATTATATTACAACACTAAAGGCATTTATTTCACTCTGGCACAGCAGTTGCTAAGTGAACGGTATGCAGAACAGACCTATCTGTCCATATTACGGCTTAAACGATGATCTGTGCGACGTGGGCTGTGGCTACATCTCCCCCCATGACGTGAACATGATCATCCGTTACTGCAGTAAACAGTTTACTGAATGCGCCAAATACCTGGAGCTGGCTGACCGCGTACCGCTGACCAGCCCCCTGACCGCTGTACCGGCCTAGCGCCCAAGGAAACGACCATGCTCTATCATCTGACCACCAGCCTCAATCCTCTACTTATTGTGGGAGCCCTGATGGCATCCCTGCTGTTTATCGGTATTTTGAGCGCAAAGGAGAAGAAACATGACCCAGAGAGAGCTTGAATTGATGCAGCGGATCGAGGAGCTTGAGCGCCACACCTGGCGCAACAGCTCCATTCTGCGTGCCGTTGCCATGGTGTCCTTCACCGCCATGGTGGGTATCATTGTCGCCGCCGGCGTGATCGGTGGCGGTCACGGCAGCCACTGGTCTGGCCCGGCCTGGAACACCATGTGGCTCTACGGCCTGTTTGCCGCCAATGCGGTGTCGATGTTCTGGACCACCCACAAAGACTAGGAGATCCGCCATGCCGATGAAACTATCTCACGCCGCCTTGCTACTGGTGGTTTGCATCCTCTGCGCCGCCTTCAGCATGCGTATGTTCCAAGGCCTCGACGATATGATGGGCAACGACTACTGGATCGTCGACACTAACCAGGGGGATCATGGCTGGTATGCCATGGGCCTGTTGCCGCACCTGAAGAAGATGCCCAAGGACGTGGTGACCGCCGTTAACACCGACGCCGATCCGACCAACAACCTGGTGATTTATGCCCAGCACGGCGACTTTGCCGGTAACTCGGTCTACGGCATCACCTACGGCATCCCGTTGATCATGTTCCTGATCTGGCTGGCCTTCATCATCGGCTTCCCTGATCGGGTCGACCCCTACCTGTTGCCACGACGGCTCTTCACCCTGGCGGTGATCATCGCCTGTTCCGTGGTGGTGAACCTGTTCCTGATGCGGATCGCCGCAGACTTTATCCGTGACCCGATGTCCCGCATCGCTAACGTCTCCGGTAACCATGCCTCACTCTTGTTCCACAACGCCGGCATCTGGTTCGCCATCCTGTTTTCGGCCCTGGGCACCCACAACCACTCCTACAACGAGGCCCCGGCCCCTGATAGCCGTAACTGGCAAACCCAGGCATCCGAAAAGTTCAACTGGATGTTCACCCTGTTGGGTGCCGTCACCGTGCTTGAAATCGCCCTGGTCAAAAACAAGCTGGCCCTGCCCGATGCCGCCGTCGACTATTCGGTCTGGATTATCTGGGTGGTGATCTTCATGCGGATGTACGGTTTCTCCCCCAAGTACTGGGTCAAGCGACTGCCCGGCATCTCGATCATGGTAGTCGGCACCCTGCTGACCCTGCCGATCTTCTACCTGCTCGAGCGGGTTACCGGCACCCTGGGCGCTGGTTTTGCATCACCGATTCTTGCCAAGGCACTGGGCGCCGAGAACCAGAACATCGGTCTCTCGCTGATGATCTCGATCTACCTCGTCTTCTGGATGGAATTTGCCGCCGCCATTCGTAGAAACGGCCCGGTGAAAAAGGCGCTAGCTGAAAAAGCTTAACAAAACGTATTTCCGCCATGAAATACGGAAAGGCCCTGGCGTGGGAACCAGGGCCTTTCGCTTTTTAGAGAAACAAAGCAGCACTGTTTTTTAGAACAGGTCCATCTGGGCCGCCGGATCCTGCGGTTTACGGCGCTGTTTGTGTGGTTCAGAATGGGTCAGCAGTTCGGCCGGCAGTTCATCGATAAAGCGCGAGTGCCGATGTTGATCACCTGCCCCTACCCAGGTACGCCGCCGGGCCGCAGTCAGGATCACCCGCTGACGGGCCCGCGTGAGCCCCACATAAAACAGGCGGCGCTCCTCCTCAAAATCAGTCGGCCCCATCAGGGTGCAGGGGAAGATTCCTTCTTCCAGGCCGGTCATGAAGACCACCGGGAACTCCAAACCCTTGGCGCTGTGACAGGTCATCAGTGCCACGGCCTCGGCCCGTGGGTCATACACCGTGGCTGAGGCATACTGACGCAGATGCCTGCTGAAGGCTGTCAGGTCTGCCCCGAAGCTGGCAGCCTGTAACTGCAGGCGATTAGCCCCGGCATCATCAGTTTGAATCCCTAAAAACGTCATGGCTTGGTTCAATGCCGTTCCCAGGCCTTCCGATACCGTCATCTGACGAAAATGCTCCAGACTGGCAGCCAGCTCCTTTAAAGCCACCTTGAGGGCAGCACTCGGTTTGAGCCGACCCACCTCGTCAAAAAAATCACCTTGCAGCGGCAAGGTGGCGTCCAAACGCTGGATGGTTGTGCCCCCTACCCCTTTGAGTCCCCCCAGTAACTCCAGCCACTCAGCCATGCTGTCGCTGCCTGCGGCAACCTGCATAAAATAATACGCCGTACGTAGCCCTGGAGAGAGATAGTAGGGGGTGGCCCCCACCAGCTGAAACGGTATGCCGCGCCGGCTGAGCGCCACTGACAACTCCTCGGCCTGACGTCCTAACCGGAACAATATCGCAATATCGCCGAACCCCAGACTGACGCCGGCCTGCTGCTCCCCGCCCCGGCCAGTGGCCAGTGAAAAACTTTCGATGCCGCCTAACAGTTCTTCAATCCGTCGCACGATCAGTTCAGCTTCAGCGGCTGCCGAAGGGGTGCTGTGCAGCTCGATCACACCCTGATCGGGGCAGGCGCTGTCAGCCTGGAGTGGCAGACCGCTACGGATCAGGTTGCGGCTGATCACATCGCTGGCCCCGCGCACAATCACCGGCCCGGAACGGTAGCTGGTGCTGAGCGAGAGCAGCAGGGTGCCCGGTTGTTCGGCAAAGCGGAAGAAAAAGCGCAGGTCACTACCCCGGAAACCGTAGATGGCCTGGTCAGGATCACCGATGGCAAACACCTCGGCCTGGGTTGCCAGCAGTTGAACCAGATCATACTGACCACGGTTCAAATCCTGGAACTCATCAACAAACAGGTGGCCCACCTGACGCTGCACCTTGCTGCAGAGCTGCGGATCAGCGACCAGTAGTTGCACAAATACCGGAATCAGACCATCCAAATCAATGGCGTTTAACCGTAGCAGTTCATCAACATAGCGCTGCACCTGGTCGGAAACCGCGCTGTTTGTGCCCAGAAAATGAGATGCTATTTCTGCGGTCAGTTGATTGCGCTCCGTGGATCCTAAGTCGCAGAACAGGCGTCTCAAGAGCCGTTCACGCTCCTCAGGCCCCACCACCGCCAGACCAGGATTGACTGCACGCAGCTGATCCAGACAGAAGCGGTGGAAGGTCCCCACAAAAACTTGCTCGGCCCCGGTCCCACAACGTTTAAACAGGCGCTCACGTAACTCTTCGGCGGCCCGGGTGGTGAAGGTGATCGCCACAATCCGGCCAGGGTCGCCCCCCCGTTCAAGCAGGCGTGCCAAGCGGGAGACCAGGGTATAGGTCTTGCCGGTGCCGGGCCCGGCAGCCACCAGGATCCGCTGTCCGCCAGCCTGGATGGCGGTCTGCTGCTGCTGATTAGGACCGCTGGGCAGTAGCGGCTCCGAACGGACAAGGTTCAGAGGTGGCAGTGCGGGAAGCTGTGCAGCACTGACGGCTTTTTTTTGCCCCCGCCGGGGAGCAGCATCACCAAACAAGCTGTTCTGGCCGACTAGCTTTTGCAGTTCACCATCCTCAAAGACCTTGATCACGCCAAACTCGCCATCATAGCCCGGACGACGGATCACCCGACCCTCACGCATCCGGCCCACCGCCTCGGCCAACAGCGGCTCGTAGTCCCGCAGCTGGTCCAGCGGGGTGTGCAGCAGCAAGTTAAATTCAGAACCGAAACGGGCAATGGCCTTGGCGTATTGATCGTTGACTGCTCGGGAGGCTGGCCCCACCTGCAGCAACTCCCCCAGCAATTCGGGCAGCGGAATCAGTGAATGAAAGCCGGGAGCATCTGCACGGTACAGCGGCTTCTCGCGGTCAGCCAGCTCCAGCACCCGGTGGTGGACACCGATGGTCAGCGGTTTGTCGCAGACCGGACAGCGGTTGCCCAGCTTTCGGGATTCGTGGGGATCAAGACAGACCTTGCAGTCACGGTGGCCATCAAAGTGGTACTTGCCCTCTTCGGGAAAGAATTCGATGGTGCCGACAAACCGATCGTTACAGTTTGCCTTAAGGGCATCCCGCAGGGAGAAGAAGTCAAAACCGGTGTTGAACAGGTTGGCCTCGCGGCCCAGCTTGGAAGGGGAATGGCAATCGGAGTTGGAGATCAGGGCGCAGTGGTCCAGGCCTGAGATCAGCCGATTCATGTCCGGATCGGAGGAGAGACCGGTCTCCAGGGCGAAGATCTGCTGGCTCAGGTCGCCGAAGCACTCTTCAATGCTGTCAAAACCGGACTTGGAACCAAACAGTGAGAACCAGGGGGTCCAGATATGTGCCGGTACCATGAAACCATCCGGCGTACACTCCAGCAGGATCTCCAGCAGGTTGCGGCTATCCAGCCCCAGGATAGGCCGGCCGTCTGACTCAATGTTGCCGATGCCGGCCAGCTTTGTATTCAGACGCTGCGCAGCGGCAAAATCCGGCAGGTAGAGCAGGTTGTGGACCTTACGGGTGGCGCCGCCGCGCTTATAGATCGAACTGATCTCGGCAGAAAGCAGAAAACGGACCGAGGCATCATTGGGCGGCAGACCGGGCAGGATGGCCGGAATAGATGACTCGTCCTTCAACCGGAACAGTCCCGCTTCGGCCGGTTCCAAATCCTGTTGCAGACGACTGAGCCAGCCTGGATGGGTGACATCACCGGTGCCGACGATCTGGATCCCCTTGATGCGGGCCCAGGCGGCCAGACCGGCTGGACTGCTGTCAGGGCTGGTGGCCCGCGAAAAGGGCGAGTGAATATGCAGATCAGCAACGTAGTTCATGCTGATTGCACCAACGCAGCAATGATCGGCTGGTCGGCCTCGGCCCAGTCCAGTTCATGCAGGCGGGCGGGTGGCAGCCAGCATGAGCTCAGGTGTTCGTGCAGCACCGGCTGGCCGGACGGTTGATCGCAACAAAAGGGATAGAGCGTCACCGAAAAATCCGGGTAGTCGTGATCAACCGGCGCCAGTCCCTGCCCTACCCTGACCGTAATGCCTAACTCCTCCTGCAGCTCACGCAGCAGACATTCCTGCAGGGTTTCACCCGGTTCCAGTTTACCACCGGGAAACTCCCATTTAAGGGGCAGCGACATCTTGTTTGAACGTTGGGTGGCCAGGATCAGCCCGTCCTGTTCGATGATACCGCAGACAACCCGGATATGGCGTTTGGGAATAGTCACGCAGAGGTTTCCTTGCTTGCAGAGTTGGCCTATACAACCACAAAACCGGCCCAGTAACAACATGCAAAACGGCCCGTCGAAACAGGCGACGAGCCGTCTTACACTGCTGCAGTCGGTTGATCGACTACTTCAGCCGATGGGCATACAGCGGAAACTTTTTCATCAACTCGTTCACACGCTTTTGGATAGCGGCCAGGGCCTCGTCATTACCGATATTGGCAATGGCATCGGCGATAAAACCGGCCACCTGATCCATCTCGGTCTCTTTCAGGCCGTGGGAAGTACAAGCCGGTGTGCCGATTCGGATGCCGGAGGTAACAAAAGGCGAGCGGGTCTCAAACGGCACGGTGTTCTTGTTGACGGTGATGCCGGCCTTGTCCAGCGCCTCTTCGGCCGCCTTGCCGGTGATCTCGGTGGCGGAGAAATTGATCAGCATCAGGTGATTGTCAGTGCCACCGGATGTAAGCTTGAAGCCCCTCTTCATCAGCGCTTCGGACAGGGCCTTGGCGTTTTTGACGATCTGCTGCTGATAGGCCTTGAACTCGGGCTGCAACGCCTCCTTGAAGGCCACCGCCTTGGCAGCGATGACGTGCATCAGCGGACCACCCTGGATGCCGGGGAAGATCTGGGAGTTGATGGTCTTGGCAAACTCCTCACGGCAGAGGATCATGCCACCCCTGGGGCCGCGCAGGGTCTTGTGGGTGGTAGTGGTGACAAACTCGGCATAGGGTACCGGGCTGGGATGGACCCCGGCAGCCACCAGACCGGCGATGTGGGCCATATCAACCATAACCTTGGCGCCGACCTTGTCGGCAATGGCGCGGAACGCCGGGAAGTCGATGGTGCGGGGATAGGCGCTGGCCCCCACCACGATCATCTTGGGCTTGTGCTCGACCGCTAACCGCTCGACCTCGTTGTAGTCAATGGTCTCGGTCTCCGGTGAGACACCATAGGGCACCACCTTGTAGAAACGACCCGAGAAGTTAACTGGGCTGCCGTGAGTCAGGTGGCCGCCGTGGGACAGATTCATCCCCAGGATGGTGTCACCGGGCTGACAGACGGCGTTATAGACCGCCATATTGGCCTGGGAGCCGGCATGGGGCTGTACGTTGGCGTGATCGGCGCCGAACAGCTCTTTAGCGCGGTCAATGGCCAACTGCTCCACCACATCCACATGGTGGCAACCACCGTAGTAGCGCTTGCCGGGATAGCCCTCGGCGTACTTGTTGGTCATTACGCTGCCCTGGGCCTCCAGCACGGCCTCGGAGACAAAGTTTTCGGAGGCGATCAGCTCCAGGTTGTATTCCTGGCGCTCGGTTTCGTGACGGATCGCCTCGGCCACGGCGGGATCGAATTTCTCAAGGATTGACATGCTCCTGCTCCTTATCTGCAATGGTCTGCTGTATACGTTGCCAGTAAACACGAAACGGGACTTCTGCAAGTCCCGCCCGTTTTCTCCGTAAACTGCCGAGATTAGCGGCAGTTGCTGTTGGTCTCAATGGCGCTGATCTTGTCAAGACGCCGCAGATGACGTTCACCTTCAAAGCTGGCATCCAGCCAGGCTGCCACACAGGCCTCAGCGGTTTCCTGAGAAAGGATACGTCCACCAAGGGCCAGCACATTGGCGTTATTGTGCTGCTTGGCCAGGGCGGCCATCTCTGGGCTGGTCACCAGAGCCGCACGAATACCGGGCACCTTGTTGGCGGCGATCGAGATACCGATGCCGGTGCCGCAGATCACGATGCCGGCGTCGGCATCGCCATGCACCACCAGAAGCGATACTGCCTCGGCGTAGTTGGGGTAGTCCACTGAATCGGCGGAATGGGTGCCGGCATCCAGCACCTCAATGTCGCGGCCCTGCAGAAACGGAATCAGGGCCTGCTTCAGTTCAAATCCGCCGTGGTCGGCACCGATCGCGATCTTCATCGCCTATACCCGCTTAAACAGCAGGGTGGCGTTGGTGCCGCCAAAGCCCAGCGAGTTGCTCATGGCATATTCCACCTTGGCCTCGCGGGCCGTGTTGGGCACGTAGTCCAGATCGCACTCGGGGTCCGGCTCTTCATAGTTGATAGTCGGCGGGATGATTCCCTTATCCAGGGCCATGCAGCAGATAACCGCTTCAAGACCGCCGGCAGCGCCCAACAGGTGACCGGTCATCGACTTGGTGGAGGAGACCATCAGCTTGTAGGCGTGGTCACCAAAGACCGACTTGATGGCCAGCGACTCGTTTAGGTCGTTGAACGGAGTGGAGGTGCCATGGGCATTGATGTAGCCAACCTGCTCAGGGTTCACGCCAGCATTCTTCAGTGCCATCTTCATGCAGCGGGCAGCGCCTTCGCCACCGGCCGCCGGAGCAGTCATATGGTACGCATCACCGGTCAGGCCGTAACCGACCACCTCGGCATAGATCTTGGCACCACGCTGCTTGGCTGCCTCGTACTCTTCGAGAATAACAATACCGGCGCCTTCCGCCAACACGAATCCGTCGCGGCTCTTATCAAAGGGACGGGAAGCACGTTCGGGGCAGTCGTTGCGGCTGTCGGTCAACGCCTTCATCACGGCAAAACCGCCGATGCCCAGCGGGGTCACGGTTGATTCGGTACCGCCGGCGATCATGGCGTCAGCATCACCGCGGGCAATGATATGGTAGGCATCGCCAATTGAGTGAGTACCGGTGGCGCAAGCCGAAACGGACGAGATGTTGGGGCCCTTGGCACCGTACTTGATCGAGATATGACCCGGCGCCAGGTTGATGATCAGCATCGGGATGAAGAAGGGGGAGATCTTCTTGTAACCACCCTCCAGAAAAGCGCAGTGGTACTTTTCGATGGTGGGTAAACCACCCAGCCCTGCTCCGACCAGCACTCCGACCCGCTCGGCGTTTTCTTCAGTGATCTGCAGTCCCGAGTCCTCCATGGCAAACTGGGAGGCAGCCATGGCGTACTGAATAAAGAGGTCCATCTTCTTGACCTCTTTTTTGTCGATGAACTGCTCAGGTTCGAAATCCTTTACTTCGCCAGCCACCTTGACCGGAAAGGCGCTGGTATCGAAACGGGTGATCAGTCCGGTGCCGGACCGACCGTTAATGAGGGCGTCCCAGTTTTTCTGGTTGCCGGTTCCCAGCGGCGAAACCGCGCCGACCCCGGTGATGACAACTCTTCTCATGGCTTGCTCCTGAATCTAGTGGTCACAATAAAGTGAAAGAGGGGAACAACTCCCCTCCTTCAGATACTCTATACGTCACCAGTTCCTAGGTGTGCTCGGTGATGTAATCAACGGCATCTTGCACACTCTGGATCTTCTCGGCGTCCTCATCGGGAATCTCGATATCGAACTCTTCTTCCAGAGCCATAACCAGTTCAACGGTGTCCAGCGAGTCGGCACCCAGGTCGTCCATGAAGGAAGCCTCGGAAACCACCTGAGCCTCGTCCACACCAAGCTGCTCAGCGATAATCTCTTTTACTCTTTTTGCGACGTCAGACATCTTTCACCTCCGTGTGATAAAAACCGTTGCGGGTTTTGTGTTCGCAGAACGCACCTGCTTCTTAGCAACCGCAACTGCAAAAGTCAAAGCAAAATTTCAGATCCATCAGTGCTGGGCTAACCGCTCGATTGAACGGCATGAAAGCCCACCGACTACATATACATACCGCCGTTTACCGACAGGACATGACCAGTGATATACGCCGAGGCCTCAGAAGCGAGGAAGGTCACGGCATTGGCGATGTCGTCAGCCGAACCAAGCCGCTCCAGCGGGATCTGGGCAGCCAGTTCCTCGCGCACCTTTTCCGGCAGGGCATCGGTCATGGCAGTGGCGATAAAACCGGGGGCCACGGCGTTGACCGTCACATTGCGCTTAGCCATCTCACGGGCATTGGATTTGGTCAGGCCGATCAGACCGGCCTTGCTGGCGCAGTAGTTAGCCTGACCGGCATTACCCATCTGCCCCACCACCGAGGCAATGTTGATGATCCGCCCGTAGCGCTGCTTGCTCATCACCTTAAAGGCGGCCCGGGTGCAGACAAAGGCCCCTTTCAGGTTAACGTTCAGCACGGCATCCCACTCTTCATCCTTCATCCGCATGATCAGGCCGTCACGGGTGATACCGGCGTTATTGACCAGGATGTCCACCCGGCCAAAGGCCTCAACAGCGGCATCGATCATCCGCTCCACATCGGCGGCAACGGTCACGTTACCCACCACAGCCAAGGCCTTGGTACCGGCTGCCTGCAGCTCGGCCACCACGGCATCGGTAGCTGCCTGATCCATATCCATGGCCACGATGGTGGCGCCTTGGGCTGCCAGCGCCAGGGCGATGCTCTTGCCAATCCCCCGCGAGGCTCCGGTAATAACGGCTACTTTTCCTTTCGGCATGATTACAGCTCCTTTCTCTATAGTGTCTTAAGCCTGTCTGTCTGCAAAGGTTGCCTTCAGTTCCGCCTCGGTCACCAGCTTGTCGTCCACAATGGCCTTGGCGCTGAAGACCCAGATGCCACGCTTGCAGCCGCTGACCTCGATTTCAATCTTCAGCTGATCCCCCGGCATCACCGGACGACGGAACTTGGCGTTGTCGATGCCCACAAAATAGGTCACTTTGTCGCGCACGCTCTCGTCGGATTGATAGGCAAGAATACCGGCCACCTGGGCCATAGCCTCCACAATCAGCACCCCCGGCATGACCGGGTGGCCCGGAAAGTGCCCAGGAAAGAACGGCTCATTGATGGTGACATTTTTGATCGCCACAATCCGCTTGCCCACCTCCAGCTCCAGTACGCGGTCCACCAGCAGGAACGGATGGCGATGGGGCAATATCTTCATGATCTGATTGATGTCAAGCATGGTCCAGCTCCTTTTGCCGCTGATTAGGCGGCCGCCTTTACTCCGGCAGTCTCTTCGATATTGACCAGCGTCATCTCTTTGTTGATCCGCTTGACCAGGCCGGTCAGCACCTTGCCGGGGCCGATTTCAACAAACGTGGTGGCCCCCAGCCCGATCATGGTCTGCACCGATTGCTCCCAACGTACCGGCGCACAGACCTGCTGCACCAGCAGCTCACGCACCCGGTCGCTATCCTGATTGGCAGTAGCTTCCACGTTGGTAATCACCGGCAGTGTCAGGGCATTGACCTGCACCGCATCAAGCACCGTTTTCAGACGGTCGGCAGCCGGCTGCATCAGGGCACAATGGAACGGTGCGCTGACCGGTAGCAGCATCGCCTTGCGATAGCCCTTGGCCTTGGCAAGCTCGATGGCACGATTAACCGCCGTTGCATGACCGGCAATCACGATCTGGCCAGGCGAATTGAAGTTAGCCGGCGCCACCACCTCGCCCTGGGCTGCCTCAGCGCAAATGGCAGTCAGCTCATCGGCCTCGATAGAGAGCATGGCCGCCATGGCCCCTACCCCCACCGGCACCGCTTCCTGCATGAAGGTGCCACGGGCCCGTACCGTGCGTGCGGCATCGGCCAACGAAAGGGCTCCAGCGCAAACCAGGGCCGAGTATTCACCCAACGAGTGACCGGCCAGGAAGTCGGCCTTGAGACCGGTTTCCTGCTGCACCACCCGCAGCGCGGCAATACTGGTGGTCAGGATGGCGGGCTGGGTGTTGAAGGTCAGTTTGAGATCATCATCAGGTCCGTTGAAGCAGAGCGTCGACAGCTTGAACCCCAAGGCCTCATCGGCCTCTTCAAAGGCCTGCCGGGCAACGGGAAAGTTTTCAGCCAGGTCCTTGCCCATGCCGGCATACTGGGAACCTTGACCAGGAAACAAAAAGGCGGTTTTACTCATGGTGTCTGTCCTTGCGGATGAATTTTTACTACCAGCGGATCAGTGCCGAACCGTAAGTGAAACCTCCGCCAAAGGCGTCGAGCAGCACCAGATCGCCGGACTTGATCCGGCCTTCGCGGTTGGCCTCATCCAAGGCGATCGGAATCGAAGCCGATGAGGTGTTGCCATATTTATGCAGGTTAACGAAGACCTTCTCCTCGGGCAGGCCGATCCGTTTACCGGTGGCCTCGATGATACGCCGGTTGGCCTGGTGCGGAATCAGTAATGCCAGCTGGTCAGCGGTCAGCTGATTAGCCTCCAGGGCAGCAACAGCAGCGTCACCCATGGCACGCACCGCGTGCTTGAAGACCTCGTTGCCTTCCATACGCAGATAATACAGTTTTTGATCAATGGTTGCAGCGTCACTGGCAGGATGCCGGGAGCCGGGCCCCGGCTGGTACAGTAGGTCCCAGTGACAGCCGTTGGTGAAGATGTGGGTGGAAAGAATTCCCTGTTTGCTAGTATCTGCCTCCAGCACCACAGCTCCGGCACCGTCGCCGAACAGGATACAGGTATTGCGATCCGTAAAATCAACCACCCGGCTCAAGACCTCGGCCCCCATCACCAACGCCTTTTTGGCCATACCGCTCTTGATCTGTGCCTCAGCCAGGTTTAAACCATAGATAAAACCTGAGCAGGCGGCGGAGAGATCAAAGGCAACAGCATTTTTTGCGCCGAGTTCTTTTTGGACGATGCAGGCAGTGGCCGGAAAGGGAAAATCTGGAGTAACGGTGCCGAGGATGATCAGATCGAGCTCTTCAGCCGTGATGCCGGCCATCTCCAGTGCACGACGGGCAGCCAGCGTGGCGAAGGTGGAGGTACATTCACCTGCAGCTGCGATACGACGTTCCTTGATACCGGTGCGGGAAGTGATCCACTCATCGTTGGTATCGACCAGCTTTTCAAGATCATGATTAGTGAGGATCTGTTCAGGAACAGCAGAACCGGTTCCTGTAATGCGAGGATGCAGCATGTGACCTTCCTCCCCGGAAACGACACCATCCGCTTCCGTTAGCAACGCACAACTACACAAAATTACAGGGTGCCACCATTGCGAGGAAACAGGGCGGCGTAGTTTTCGGAAAGCTTTTCAGCAATGTGCTCCGTTACGCCGTGACGGGCATATTCATGAGCAAAGCGGATGGCGTTCTTGATCGCCTTGACGTTAGAGCCGCCGTGACAGATCATGCCGACGCCGTTGATACCGATCAGCGGGGCACCGCCGTATTCGGCATAATCAACGATCTTCTTGAAACGGTTGAAGGCCCCCCGCACAAACAGGTAGCCCAGCTTGGCAACAAAATCATTAGAGATCTCACGCCGCAGCATCGAACCGGCCGCTTCGGCCAATCCTTCAGACAGCTTAAGCACCACGTTACCCACAAAACCGTCGCAGATCACCACCTCAACGGTACCCTTGAAGATATCGCGACCTTCAACATAGCCGTGATAATTTAACGAGGTCTGGCGCAGCATGGCGTTGGTTTCGCGGGTCAGTTCATTGCCCTTGGACTCTTCTTCGCCATTGGACAACAGGCCGATCCGCGGGTTTTCAATCCCCATAGCATGGGTGGCATAGACCTGCCCCATGATGGCGAACTGCACAAGATTGATCGGCTTGCAATCGACATTACCGCCCACATCAAGTACCAAGGTCTGACCGTTCAGGGTTGGAAAGATCTGGGCAATGGCTGGTCGTTCAATACCAGCGATCCTTTTCAGCACGAACATACCGGCCGCCATGGTGGCGCCGGAGTTGCCGGCGCTGACCGCAGCACAGGCCTTGCCATCCTTGACCAGCTCAAAGGCAACCCGCACTGAAGAGTCACGCTTTTTGCGCACCGCATCGGAGGCTGAATCGTGCATTCCCACTACTTCACTGGCATGGTGGATAGTGATGTCCAGCCCGGCGGCGTCATGACGTTCGAGCTCCTGACGGAGCCGAACCTCATCACCCACCAGGGTGACAGCTATTCCCAGTTCGCGAGCAGCAGCAACCGCGCCTTCGACCTCAACGGCCGGGGCGTTGTCGCCTCCCATGGCATCAACGGCAACTCTCATCAGTGTCGACAAGGGCTGTGGTTAGGCTTTTTTAGCAGCGCCGGCTACTTCTTTACCCTTATAGGTGCCACAAGAGGGGCAGGCGCGATGCGGCATCTTGGCGGACTTGCACTGGGGGCATACCGACAACGAGGGGGGTGTCAGAAAATCATGGGCGCGCCGCATATTCTTGCGGGATTTAGAAGTCTTCTTCTTGGGTACTGCCATGGCGGATTCTCCTTTATGACCTGACGGCCAGGTTTAACGTTGGACCTTAAAGTCCTTTAAGGCTGCAAACTTCAGATTAACCGGTTCTCGTGAACAGCCACACTCGGTTGTGTTCAGATCTGCACCACAGAGCGGACAGAGTCCTTTACACTGCTCGGAGCACAGTGGTTTAAGCGGTACTGCCAAAGCCACCTGCTCGCCAATTTCCGGCAACAGATCGATCTCTTCGCCGCTAAAAACGGCTGACACCAGATCCTGCTCAGCCAGTTCAACTTCTTCCTCTTCCCCTGCCTGCGGGGTTCCCTCACGAAAGAAGATGGTAAAACGGGAACTCAGGTGCTGCTCAAAACTGGCAAGGCAACGGGAACAGGTCTGACGAAACGGAACCGACACCGTGCCTTCAACCCGGTAGTGATCCATCTCACGACCTGCGGTCAGCGTGGCCTGCACTGGACCATCAAAGACGCATTCACCCGAAGCGACCATGGCCACCAGCACCGGAAAGGATTCAACCGGCTCGGAGAACGACAGCTCTCTGGTTACCTCTCGAATATGGTCAATCCTGACCTTCATGGCACACCCCGGACATACGGGTTAAGAAACGATGTAATATAGTGAAACTGGTCGGTTTGTCAAGGAATAATACAAAATACAGACTGATCTGCCAGCGGCAATCCAGCTCTCGCACCTGAAGCCAAACAAGGTATGAACAACGAAAAAGCCCCGGAAACTCCGGGGCTTCTAGCCTGCCTGGCGTAACCAGACTATGTTGGTCGGTGCGACTGGATTTGAACCAGCGACCCCTACCACCCCAAGGTAGTGCGCTACCAGGCTGCGCTACGCACCGAAACTACAATGTTGCTCGAAGGGATGTCAGCTCCTGACGCACCTGCGACAGAATGGAGCGTAGATCCTGCTGCTCCTGCCCGGCTGGTTGGGGTTCCGGGCGCCGGGTGCGCTGCGGCTTGAGCCGCTTGCGAACCCCTTCGATGGTATATTTTTCCTGATACAACAACTGCTTGATCTGCTGAATGGTCTCAATATCCTGCTTGGTGTACAACCGTTGGCCGCTGGAGCTCTTCTCAGGACGAAGGAACGGAAATTCAGTCTCCCAAAAGCGCAGCACTGAGCTTTTTAGATCGGCCAGCTTGGCTACTTCACCGATCTTGTAGTAGGTTTTCTCCGGGAAAGAGGGTTGCATGACCGGCCCCGTAACCCTCCGTGACTACTCCTCGTTGTTGATGGCGCTCTTCAGCACCTGACTGGGCTTGAAAGTCAGAATACGGCGGGCACTGATGGTGATTGCCTCGCCGGTCTGCGGGTTACGACCACGGCGATCAGCCTTCTGTTTAACCACGAAATTGCCAAACCCGGCGATCTTGATCTTGTCGCCTGACTCCAGGGTGGTTTTCATGATACCGAAGACCATCTCCACCATCTCGGCAGACTCTTTCTTGGAGAGACCGATCTTCTGATGAATCCGTTCGACAATATCAGCTTTCGTCATAGCTTAACCCCACCTCAAATAGCACGCGTACATGCAGACTCAAAAATCCCCTGTGAGCAGGAGAAACGCTTTATAGCACGTGGTTTACACAACCGCAACTGTTTATCGCAGTGCCACACCCAATTTTTTTGCCAGGCTATCCACTACTTTCTGATGCAACGTCGACACCTCATCATCGGTCAGGGTGCGCTCCGGCGAACGGTAGCGCAAACGCAAGGCGATGCTCTTCTGACCGGCTGGGATCTTCTCTCCCTGATACAGATCAAATACGTCAACCTGCTCCAGTTCTTTGAGTCGCAACCCATTGACGCAGGCCAGCAACTGCTCGGCAGCCAGCTCCAGCGGCGCCAGCAGGGCCAGGTCCCGCACGCTGTCAGGGAAACGGGAAGGAGGCACGATGGCCCGACGTTTGCCGGATAGCCGCACCAGGGCTTCGAAATCGAGCTCGAAGCAGTAGGCCGGACGATCCAGCTCAAAACGGGCCTGCACTTTCGGATGCAACTCTCCCAGGGTGCCGATCGATGTGGTTCCGCACAGGATGCGGCAGGCCTTGCCGGGGTGGTAATAGGCCTCCGGCTGGTCGGCTGTCCAACGGATACCGTCCAGGTGCAGCTTTTCAAACAGATTCTCCAGCACCGCCTTGGCGTCGAAAAAATCTGCCTCAGCCTGTTGCTGACACCAACTATCTGCAAAACGGGCGCCACTGATCAGACCGGCTGCCCAGATCGGCTCATGAGGCAGCTCTTCGTCGGCCGTGGGCACGTAGATACGGCGCATCTCAAACAGGCGCAGGTCCAACGACCGGAAACTCATATTGCGTGAAGAGGTCTCAAGCAGGCCGGGCAGCAGGGTGGTTCGCATCACCGACTGTTCCTCAGCCAGCGGATTACAGAGCTTGATCCCGCTACGACGGGGATCGTCATCACCCAAGCCAAGTTTGTCGGTCCCATCCGGACCGATAAAGCTGAAGGTAACGATCTCATTCATCCCCTCGGCCACAAAATGATCCCGCACCAGCCGCTGCAGCTGCTGGTGACGGCTCGGTCGATCGGAGCTCACCGCCGCTACCGGCATGCTGGCCGGCACCTGATCAAAACCATTCAGGCGGCAGATCTCTTCAACCAGGTCGATCTCACGTTCGATATCTACCCGCCAGGAGGGGATCCCCACCTGCAGACTGCCATCAGCGTTTGTCGCAACATGAAAGGCCAGATTGCGGAACAGCTCAGCCATCCGCTCGCCGGACAGCTCAATACCGATGATGTCGTTGCAACGCTGGGGGCGGAAACGGACGCTGACCGGCTGTTTGGGTGTCGGATAGGTATCAACCTGGCCTGCAGCCACCGTACCACCGGCCAGTTCAGCCATCAGATTGGCAGCCCGATCCAGTGCCAGCGGCACCATACCGATGTCGGCTCCCCGCTCGAAACGGTGGGATGACTCGGTGTGCAGCCCCAGCCGCTTGCTGGTGCGACGGATGGTGGGCGGATCGAAAAAGGCGCTCTCCAGCAAGATATCGCGGGTATCGCCCTTGATCTCTGAGTTGAGACCACCCATGATACCGGCCAGGGCCACAGCCCGCTCTGCATCACAAATCACCACATCGCTGGCAGTCAAGATACGCTCCTGACCGTCAAGTGTAGTGAAACGCTCATTCTCTGCAGCCTTGCGCACCACAATCTGGCCGCCGGCTACCTGGCGGTAGTCAAAGGCGTGCAACGGATGGCCCAGTTCGATCATCACCAGGTTGGTGATATCGACCACATTGTTGATGGATCGTACCCCCACCGCCTGGAGCCGGTTAACCAACCAGGCCGGCGACGGCGCTATGGTACAACCGTTGATATAGCGGGCAGCGTAGCGCGGGCAGCCGGCAGGGTCCTGAATAGTGACGCCGACATGGTTGCTGGCTGGAGCAGTCCCTTCCGGCACCACAATCGACGGCGTCTTCAGACTGGTCCCCAGCTTGGCGGCGATCTCGCGGGCGATCCCGATCACACTCAGACAGTCGGCACGGTTGGGAGTTAGACCGATCTCGAAGATGGTGTCCTTCAGGCCCAGGGCATCAAACAGCGGCACGCCCAGTGTCAGATCTGGCGACAGCAGCATGATGCCGGCGCTCTCATCGGCCAGGTGCAGTTCCTTCTCTGAGCAGAGCATGCCACAAGATTCTTCACCGCGGATCTTGGAACGCTTGATCTTGAAGTCACCCGGCAACACAGCGCCGATCTGGGCCAGGGCCACGGTATCACCCTGTTTGAAGTTTTGGGCGCCGCAGACCACATCCAGAATTTCGCGGCCATTATCCACCTTGCAGAGCGACAGCTTGTCGGCATTGGGGTGTTGGGCCTTTTCCACCACCCGTGCCACCACTACCTCGTCCAGACCGCCACCGATCTGCTCAATCCCCTCCACCTCCAGGCCCAGCATGGTCAGCAGATCAGCTAGCTCCACAGGGTTCAGATCGAAATCGACAAACTCTTTCAGCCAATTATAGGTAACTTTCATGGTTTCACCGACTAGAACTGTTTCAGGAATCTGACGTCATTTTCGAACAGCAACCGCATATCGCTGATGCCGTACTTCAGCATCGCGATCCGTTCGATACCCATGCCGAAGGCGAAACCGGAGATGGTCTCCGGGTCGTAACCCACATGACGGAACACCTCGGGGTCCACCATGCCGGCTCCCAGGATCTCCAGCCAGCCGGTCTGCTTACAGACCCGGCAGCCGGAACCGCCACAGATCACACAGGCGATATCCACCTCGGCCGACGGCTCGGTGAAGGGGAAGAAGCTGGGACGCAGACGGACACCGGTCTTCTGGCCGAACAGTTGATTGGTGAAGATGGTCAGGATCCCTTTCAGGTCGGCAAAGGAAACCTTACTGTCCACCATCAGACCCTCGATCTGGTGAAACATCGGCGAGTGAGTGGCGTCGGAGTCGCAGCGGTAGACCGTACCGGGGGCGATAATCCGTACCGGCGGCTTCTGCTTGAGCATGGTACGAATCTGGACCGGCGAGGTATGGGTCCGCAGCAACAGTTCATTCTCCACGAAGAAGGTGTCCTGCATGTCGCGGGCCGGGTGCTCCGGCGGAAAATTGAGCGCCTCGAAATTGTACCAGTCGTGTTCGATCTCAGGGCCTTCGGCCACGGCAAAACCGAGACCGGCAAAGATCTCGCTGACCTCTTCCACCACCAGGGTCACCGGGTGTTTGCTTCCCAAACGGCGACGACGGCCCGGCAGGGTGACGTCGATCCGTTCCGTGGCCAGGCGCTGGGCGGTGGCTGCCGCGCGGGCCGAATGCATGGCCTGCTCAACCGCCCCTTCCAGTTCATCCTTTACCACGTTGACCAACTGCCCCACCTTGGGACGTTCCTCAGCCGGCAGCGCCCCCAACCCCTTCATCAGGCCGGTCAGCTCGCCCTTGCGTCCCAGATACTTGACCCGGATCTCGTTCAGCACTTCTTCATTGCTGGCCGCAGCGATGGCTGCCATGGCCTGCTGCCGCATCTGCTCAAGCTGTTCCCGCATACCAAAGTCCTTTGTCTGTATGGGTTAAACTGAAAAAGGAATGGGAGCACAAAGCCCCCATTCCTTTTTTCTGTGGATCAGCCAGACCTACAGCTGAGCCTTGGCCAGGGCCGAAATCTCGGCGAAGCCCTTCGGATCGGAGATGGCGATATCGGCCAGCACCTTGCGGTCGATCTGGATATCAGCCTTTTTGAGACCGAAGATGAACTTGCTGTAGGGCAGCCCGTTCAGGCGGGAAGCGGCATTGATCCGCATGATCCAGAGGGAACGGAAGTCCCGCTTTTTCACACGGCGGTCGCGGAAGGCATAGTTAAGCGCCCGGTCCACTGCCTCGGTTGCGCTGCGGAACAGTTTGCTCCGTGCGCCACGGTACCCTTTGGCCAGCTTCAATACTTTGTTACGACGCTGGCGTGTCTTAAAACCACCTTTTGCTCTCGGCATCTTAGTACTCCTTTAGTGTGTAGTGCCCGATCCGTAAGGGGCCGTTTTCCTCACGGTTCTGGGTCGGTGCACCAGCGGTGCACCTAGCGCCCCTACCCGGTTACAGGTAAGGAATCAGTGCGCTGATGTTCTTTTGATCCACCGCAGCCACCGTGTTGCCCTGGCGCAGGTTGCGCTTACGCTTGGTGGTCTTGGGGGTCAGAATGTGGCTGGTGAAGGCATGGGCACGCTTGATCTTGCCGGTGCCGGTCTTCTTGAAGCGCTTGGCTGCGGCGCGATTGGTCTTGATCTTGGGCATTGCAGACTCCTTTTGAATGAATCTCTACAGGGTTATTTTTTCGCCTTGGGCGCAATAATCATAAACAGCTGACGACCATCGATTCGGGGAGCGACCTCCACCACACCGATATCGGCCAGTCCGGCGGCAAATTTTTCTATCACGGCACGACCGATATCCTGGTGGGTAATCTCGCGGCCACGATAGACCAAGGTCACCTTGGCCTTGTTGCCTTCCTCCAGAAAACGGCGCACATGCTTGATCTTGAACTCCAGGTCGTGATCATCGGTCTTGGGCCGAATCTTGACCTCCTTGACCTGCACCTGCACCTGCTTTTTCTTGGCTTCCTGCTGCTTCTTGCTGGTCTGGTACTTGAACTTACCGTAGTCCATGATGCGGCAGACCGGCGGCGTGGCGGTCGGTGAGACCTCCACCAGATCAAGTTGTCGGGCTTCGGCGGCCTCTAAGGCCTCCCGAAGGGTCAAAATCCCCAATTGTTCGCCATCGTCGGCAACCACGCGTACTTCTTGGGCGCGAATGGCATGGTTGATGTTGGTTGTTGCAGTTTTAGGGGCGGCTATGGCGACACCTCCTCGCAGGATGACAGCATATTACTTGTGTGCCTTTACTTCTGATTCTACAAAGGCAATAAATTCTTCCGGCTGCATGGCATGCAGGTTCTTGCCGTCACGGTAGCGCGGCGTCACTGTGCCCTGCTCCACTTCCTTATCGCCGATCACCAGCATGTAGGGAATCTTCTGCAGCTGGGCTTCGCGAATCTTGAAGTTCAGTTTCTCGTTGCGCAGATCTTCCTGCACCCGGATGCCGGCGGCGCGCAACGTCTTAAAGACCTCTTGCGCATAGGGGATCTGGTTGTCGGTCACCGTCAAGACGACCGCCTGAACCGGAGCCAGCCACAACGGGAAGTTGCCGGCAAAGTGTTCGATCAGCACGCCGATAAAGCGCTCAATGGAACCGAGGATAACCCGATGCACCATGACCGGCCGTTTACGCTCGCCGTCACTGGCCACATAGGTCAGATCAAACCGTTCAGGCAGGGTGAAATCGCACTGGATAGTAGCACACTGCCACCGCCTGTCAAGACAATCGCGCAGCTTGATATCGATCTTGGGGCCGTAGAAGGCGCCATCCCCCTCGTTAATCTCAAAGGGGCGACCGGTATCCTTCAGGGCGCCCAACAGGGCTGCAGTGGCCCGCTCCCAGTCCTCATCACTGCCAATGGACTTCTCGGGGCGGGTTGAGAGCTCCATCTCGTAGTCGAAGCCGAAGATGGCCATCACGTCGGAGACGAACTTCAGCACCCCTTTAATCTCACCGTCCAGCTGCTCGGGGGTGCAGAGGATATGGGCATCATCCTGGGTGAAGCAGCGCACCCGCAGCAGGCCGTGCAGTACGCCGGCCCGCTCGTGACGGTGCACCGTGCCCAGCTCGAAGTAGCGTTGCGGCAGGTCGCGGTAGCTGCGCAGCTGCGACTTGTAGATCATCATGTGAGACAGGCAGTTCATCGGCTTGACGCCGAAGCTCTGCTCGTCCACCTCGGTGAAGTACATGTTCTCGCGGTAGTTGTCGTAATGACCCGAGCGCTGCCAGAGCTCGGTCTTGAGGATCTGGGGGCCCACCACGATATCGTAACCACGCTTTAAGTGTTCTTTACGCTCGAAGTCCTCCAGCAGGGTGCGCAACATGGCCCCCTTGGGGTGCCAGATGGCAAAACCGGGACCAACCTCGTCGGAGAAGGAGAACAGGTCCAGCTCACGGCCCAGCTTGCGGTGGTCGCGGCGCTTGGCCTCCTCCAGCCGGTGCAGGTAGGCCTCCAGCTCCTTCTTGTCCACAAAGGCGGTGCCGTAGATCCGCTGCAGCATCCGGTTATTCTCATTGCCGCGCCAATAGGCGCCGGCTATTGAGAGCAGCTTGAAGGCCTTCAGCTTATTGGTGTTGGGCACATGGGGGCCGCGGCACAGGTCGGCAAAGCCGCCCTGACTGTAGATCGAGACCTGCTCGGCGCCGATATCCTCGATCAGCTCCTTCTTGTAGGGCTCTCCCATCTGCTCGAAAAAGGCGATCGCCTCAGCAGCCGACATAACCTTCCGCTGCAACGGCTGTCCGGCAGCGGCCAGCTCGGCCATCCGCTTCTCAATCTTCTCAAGATCTTCTGGCGTGAAGGGGGTCTCCACGTCGAAGTCGTAGTAAAATCCGTTCTCCACCGAGGGTCCGATGGTCACCTTGGCTGCGGGGAACAGCTCCTTCACCGCCTGGGCCATCAGGTGCGAGGTGGAGTGGCGGATGATATCAAGGGCCTCGGGGCTCTTTTCGGTGATGATGGCCACGGTGGCGCCATCGGCCAGGGGGGCCGACAGGTCCACCAGTTCGCCGTCCACCTGGCCTGCCAGGGCGGCCTTGGCCAGACCGGCACCGATCGAGGCAGCCAGGTCGGCCACGGTGGCGCCGCTAGGCAGTTCGCGCTTCGAGCCATCGGGCAACTGTACGTTAATCAAGGACATGGTCCGTTTTCTCCAAACAGAAAAGGCATCGGTAGTGCCGATGCCGCTCTCAGTTCAATGGTAGGCGCGGACGGTCTCGAACCGTCGACCTCTACCGTGTCAAGGTAGCGCTCTCCCCCTGAGCTACGCGCCTCCAGCAAGGAATTGTCTTGATAACAGGTAGCATAAGCTTCTGTCAAGCTGTTTTTACAGGGGTTCGCTCCAGCAGGGCCACATTTTCCACATGAGGGGTCTGAGGGAACATATCCACCGGCTGCAGTTCGCGGCAGGTGTAGCCCAGACCGTTCAGGATATCCAGGTCGCGGGCCAGGGTCTGGGGCGAACAGGAGACGTAGATGATCCGTTGCGGCGCAAGCTCAGCCACCTGCTGCACCACCTCACGCTCACAGCCCTTGCGTGGCGGATTCAAAACCACCAGATCAAAGCGCTGTTCATCCTCAGTCAGGTCAGCCAGCAGCTCACGCACATCACCGGCCTCGAAACGGCAGTTACGCCGCTGGTTCAGCCGGGCGTTGCGCCGGGCGTCGGCCACTGCCTCAGGGTTCATCTCGATCCCCAGCACCCGCTTGGCGCGGGGCGCCAGGGTCAGGGCGATACCGCCGATGCCGCAGTACAGATCCAGCACGGTCTGCCTTCCATCCAGACCGGCCCGCTCAAGCACCGCTTGATAGAGTAGCGCGGCAGCCTCATTGTTGACCTGCAGGAACGAACGGGGCGAGATCAGCACCTCCACCTCGCCGATCCGGTCCTGCACGGTCTGCTGCTTGGTCAGGAAATGGTCGTGGGGGCCAAAGATCACGTTGCCTTCGCTGTTGTTGACATTTTGACAGGTCACCACCACCTGGGGCACCTGCTCCTGAACAAAGCGGGCCAGGTGATGGATCTCGTTGAAGGCCCGCCGGTAGGTAACAAAGGTCACCATCGCCTCGTTGCTGCTGGCAGAGACCCGCACCACCAGGTAGCGCAGGATGCCGGTCTTGTTCTTTTCCTGCCAGATCGGCACCTTCAGCTTGCTGATCCCCTCGCGGGTGGCCTTGACCACCCGGTTCACCAGGGCATGGTGCAGCGGACAGTCCTCAAGGTCGACCACATCGTGACTGGCTCGGCGATAGATACCGATGTACGGTTCACGGTGGGTGCCGGCCACCGCCAGTTTGGCAGTGGTGCGGTAGTGCATCCGCTGGTTGGGGCTGAGCGGCTCCAACACCGTTACCTTTTTCAAGGAGGGATAGGTGGCCAATTCGGCCTGCACCTGTTCATGCTTCCAGCGCACCTGCTCGGCATAGCGCATCCCAATCAGCGCACAGCCCAGACACTGCTCGGCCTCACCACAGATTGGCCGTTTGGTACGCAGTTGCGACGGCTGGGTCAGTTTGATCAGCTCGCCATGGTTCGCGGTCTGTCCCAAGTGACTGATCCGTGCCAGACAGCGGTCCTGGGGCAGCGCACCGGGCACCAAGATGGTTGCTCCCTCAAAATGGGCAACGCCCATCCCTTCCGGGTCAAGCCGTTCAATCAGCAGTTCCAGGGTCATGCCCCGTTTCAGGCCGGACAGTGCGCCACCTTTTACCGGCGGTTTGCCAGCGACGCGTTCGGCTGGTTTGCGTGATGGTTTTTTCATGGTCTGCTCCGCTGCCGGGCCGCCTCAAACAGTACGATACCGCCAGCCACCGAGGCGTTCAGGGACGACACGCCGCCGTACTGCGGAATCGACAGCAGGCCGTCACACTGCTTGCGCACCAGCGGCCGTAACCCTTCCCCCTCGCTGCCGATCACCAGCACCAGATTGCCCCGCAGGTCGGTCTGGTAGATATCCTTGTCCGCCTCGCCGTCCAGCCCATACACCCAACAACCGGCCTGTTTCAGCCGCTCCAGGGCCTGTACCAGATTGGTGACCTGGATCACCGGCAGGGTCTCCACCGCGCCTGCCGAGGCCTTCTCCACCACCGGCGTGACACCGCAGGCCCGGTCCTTGGGAATAATCACCGCTTGTGCACCGGCGCAGGCTGCTGAGCGGATCAGAGCGCCCAGGTTCTGGGGATCCTGAATACCGTCCAGCATCAATAGAAACAGTGGCGCATCCTCTGCCCGATCAGCCAGAACATCATCCAGGTCGGTATAGGCAAAGGGGGCCACCCGCAACACCAGACCTTGGTGATGGGAGTTGCCGGCCAGCCGTTCCAGATCGGCCCGTTCACGCCGACGAACCGCTACGCCCTTTTCTTCGGCCAGGGCAACGATCTTGGCAATACGATGGTCGCTGCCGCTGGTCTGCACAAAAAGCTCGAAAGCCCTGCGGTTTCCACGCAGGGCCTCACGGACCGGATTGACACCGTACAGGATGTCGTCACTCATGGCGTCCCTTTCACGATCTCGTCCACGATCAGGTCGGCGGCCTGTGCCGGGTCGGCCGCCTTGGCGATCGGACGACCGATCACCAGATAGTCGGCCCCCGCCTTGACCGCCTCGGCCGGGGTCATAATCCGCTTCTGGTCATCCACTGAGGCAAAGGCCGGACGCACACCGGGGGTCACGATCAGGAAATCAGGGCCGCAGGCTGCACGGATGGCCTGAATCTCCAGCGGTGAGGCCACCACGCCGTCCATGCCACTCTCTTTAGCCAGCTTGGCGAGTCGCACCACCATCTGTTCCACCGACTGCTCAATACCCACCGCCTTGAGCGTCTCCTGAGTTGATGAGGTCAGGATGGTCACCGCCAGCAGACGGGGACGCTCGACATCAGTAAACTGTTTACGCACCGCAGTGGCGGCCTGCTCCATCATCTCCGCCCCCCCCAGGGCGTGCAGATTGGCAAGCCTCACCCCCAACCGACCGGCGGCCAGCATGGCCTGGGCCACGGTGTTGGGGATGTCGTGGTATTTCAGGTCGAGGAACACCTCACCGCCGTGGCGCTTGACCGCCTCCACTGCGGCCGGGCCTGCGGTGGTGAACAGCTCCTTGCCCACCTTGAACATGCCGACCTTGTGGGCCAAGAGCTCCGCCCAACGGTCGATCTCGCTCAGCTTGTCCACATCCAGGGCAAAGATGATCTTTTCACGTGCCTGCTCTGCGTTCATATCACCGCTCCCATATCTCTTTCTTGTCTTTGCCCAGATAGGCCCGCTTCACTTCGGCATTCTCCAGCAGCTCATCGGCCGGCCCCTCCAGGATCACCTTGCCGGTCTCCAGCACATAACCGCGGTCGGCCAGCCTCAGGGCCGCCTTGGCGTTCTGTTCCACCAAGAGGATCGTGACCCCCTGTTCATCCCGCAGTTGTTGCAGCACGCGGAATATTTCCTGCACCACCAAGGGCGCCAGCCCCATGGAGGGTTCATCCAGGAGCAGCAGCTTGGGGCGGGCCATTAGGGCCCGGCCGATGGCCAACATCTGTTGCTCACCGCCGGACATGGTGCCGGCCGCCTGCCTGCGGCGTTCTTCCAAGCGGGGGAACAACCGGAAGATCTCCTGCTTATCCTTGTGGATATCGCTCCGGGCATCCCGGGCCCGGTAACGCAGGTAGGCCCCCAACTCCAGATTTTCCTCTACAGTCATCGGCTTGAAGACCTGGCGCCCCTCCGGCACCTGGGAAATACCCAGTTTGACGATCCGGTCCGGGGCCAGGGCCTTGATTTCCTGCTTCTGGAACAGCACGTCGCCGCCGCTGGCCGGAGTGACAGCGGAGATAGTGTTGAGAATGGTGGTCTTGCCAGCGCCGTTGGCGCCGATCAAGGTCACGATCTCACCTTGAGCCAGGTGCAGCGAAACGTTCTTCAGGGCATGGACCTTGCCGTAGTAGGTATTGACGTTTTTTAGTTTTAACATTAGTCGTCGTCACCCAGGTATGCAGCTATCACTTCATGATTTTCCTGTATCTCACGCGGTGTTCCCTCGGCCAGTTTCTGGCCCAGGTTCAACACCACGATCCGGTCGCAGATATCCATCACCAGCTCCATGTCGTGCTCCACCAGCACCACGGTCACCCCCCTATCACGTATCCTGCGGATCAGCTCGGCCAGGCCGAGGGTTTCCTGGGAGTTCAGGCCGGCGGCCGGTTCATCCATCAGCATCATACGCGGCTGACAGGCCATGGCACGGGCGATCTCCAGCATCCGCCCCTTGCCAAAGGGCAGGTTGGCGGCGGTTACATCGGCCAGTTCATCAATTCCGGTGAAGCGGAGCCACTCCATGGCCTCATCATGAATACGCCGTTCCTCCTTGAGTACCCAGGGCAGCTTGAAGGAGCAGGCAAACAGACCGCTTGAGCTGCGACTGTGCAGCCCCACCATCACGTTTTCCAGCACGGTCATCTTGCCAAACAGCTCGATGTTCTGGAAGGTGCGCACCATGCCCAGCGAGGCCAGCCGTTCAGCCGGAATTCCGCTGATATCGACGCCCTCGAAGAGCACCCGGCCGCTGGTCTGCTGATAGATGCCGGTGACAATGTTGAACAGGGTGGTCTTGCCGGCGCCGTTGGGTCCGATCACACCGGTGATCTCGTTGGACCGGATGGTGAAGGATACATCATTGAGAGCGGTAACACCGCCAAAGATCTGGGTAATCCCCTGCAGATCAAGCATGGTTGCCCCCTTTCCCTTTCCGCAGGTTCAGCAGTTTGCGGAACAGGTCCGGAATCCCCTGCACCAGGCCACCCGGCATGAAGATGGTCATCACCATCAGCAGACCGCCATAAAAGACAATGTCGTAGTCATGCATGAAGCGCAGGAATTCCGGCAACAGGGTCAGCAGCAACGCCCCCAGGAACGAGCCGTAGATGCTGCCCAAGCCCCCGATGACCACCATGGTCAGCAGCTCAACCGAGATGTTGAAGCCGAATGAGGGCGGCGCGATAAAGGTCATCACATGGGCGTAGAGCGAACCGGCAATGGCCGAGATCATTGCCGACAGGGCGAAGATCTGCACCTTGAGCAGCCGGGCATTGACCCCCACCACCCGGGCGGCCACCTCGGCGTCGTGGATGGCGCGCAGGGCCCGCCCAATACGGGAATTGGCCAGGTTGACCGACAGCAGCACGCAGCCCAGCACAAAACACCAGACCAGATAGTAATTCTTCAGGTCGCTGTCAAAGACCAGCTGACCCAGCTGCAGGTTGGGGATGCCGGAAAAACCGGAGGGGCCGCTGGTCACCTCGACCCATTCGTTGAAGACGATGAAGATGATGATACCCAGGCCCAGGGTGGCCATGGCCAGGTAGTGCCCTTTCAGCTTGAGGATTGGGAATCCGATGGCAAAGGCCATCCCCCCCACCACGACGGCTGCCACCAGCATGGTCAGCCAGGGGTTCCAGCTGTAGGTGGTGGTCAGCACACCGGACAGGTAGGCCCCCAACCCGAAAAATGCGGCATGGCCCAGGGATATCTGGCCGGCGTACCCCAGCAGCAGGTTGAGCGCTATGGCCAGCATAGTGTGGATACCGACAAAGACCAACACGTTCAGCAGGTAGCTGTCGAGGAAGGCAAACGGCGCCAGCAGCACGCAGAGTGTAAAGAGGAGATATTTGGCAAGTTCCCGCTTCACGCCGCTAAACCCGTTCGCTTTCCGGCTTACCAAACAGGCCTTGGGGACGCAGAAACAGGATCAAGAGCAGGATCACAAAGGCGATGGCATCCTTGTAACCCGACGAGATCAGCCCGGCCCCCAGCGACTCCAGCACACCAAGAATCAGTCCCCCAATCACGGTGGACAGGCCGCTGGACATGCCGCCGATGATGGCGGCACAGAACCCTTTCAGACCCAGCATAATCCCAACGTCGTAGGCGGTCATGGTCAGCGGCGCCACGATGATCCCGGCCAGGGCCCCCATGGCGGCACTGATCACAAAGGAAAGCAGCACCATCCGCCGCACGTCGATCCCCACCAGACCGGCGGCGCGGGGATTATAGGAGCAGGCACGCATCGCCTTGCCGCTGGTGGTGTGGCTGAAGAACCATTTGTTAAGTCCGATCAGCAACAGGGTGATGCCAAGTATCCAGAGATGCTGGGGCAACAACGTGGCGCCGGCCAGCATGATCGGCTCGTCACCGGAGAAGGAGGGCAGGCTGTGGGTGTCCTTGCCCCAGATCAGCATGGCCAGTCCTCGGATCAGGATCGCACCGCCGATGGTGATGATCACCAACGAGATCGGCGAGGCCTTGCGCAGCGGTCTGATGGCCAGCCGTTCGAATAAAAGCCCTACCAAGGCAGCCAGCAGCACGGCCAGCGGGATGGCAATCCACAGCGGCAGCTGCAACACCGACAGCAGAAACAGGGTCAGCATGCCGCCCAGCATCACGAACTCACCCTGGGCAAAATTGATGATGCCGGTGGCGTTATAGATGATGGAAAAACCGATCCCGATCAGGGCATAGATCGCCCCAGTGGAAAGCCCGGACAACAGGTATTGAAGCAGCTGAGTTCCTAATTCCATGTTTTTTTGTACAACCTTTAAGACGGAAAGACAGGCGGATGCCTGCCTTTCCGGTAATGAACCTGCCAAGGCGGAAAAAGACCGCTGCTATTTTGCCAGACTCCAGTCCTTGTTCCTGATCTCTACCATCACAAAGGCGTCTTTGTTAAGACCGGCATGGTCAGTGGCCGAATAGGTGAAGGTACCGCCGATGCCGTGAAATTGACGGGTATTCTCAAGACCGTCACGAATCGACTCAGCAGTAATGGCGCCGCGCTCGATGGTCCCTTTGAGCAACATAATCGCATCCCAGGCATGGCCGCCGAAGTGGTCACCCTCCTGCTTGTAATGGTTCTGGTAGTCCTTCACGAAGGCCAGTAACGAGGCCTTTTGCGGGTCTTTCTTAGGCAGCACGTCGGCTACGACCACCTTGCCGGAGGGCAGTCTAACCCCTTCGGCTGCATCGCCGGCCAGGGCGATGAACTTTTTGGAGGATACGCCGTGGCTCATGTACAGCGGCAGCTTCAGGCCCAGCTGCTTGGCATTCTTGGCAATCACCGCAGGACCGGGGTTGGTGCCCCAGACGATCAGCACCTGGGCCTGTGAGGCCCGGATCTTGGTCAGCTGGGAGGTCATGTCGGTGTCCTTGGGACCGTAGGTGTCATCCACCACAATCTGCATGCCGAATCGCGGGGCCAGGGACTTCAACTGCTCGCGACCCGAGGCGCCAAAACCGTCCGATACCGTCAGCAGGGCCACCCGGTTCTGCTTCTGGCGCTTCAGGTAGTCGTAAATCCGCTCCACGGCCAGGGCATCATTCTGGGCGGTCTTGAAGACATAGCGCTTGACCGGATCGGTGATCTTGCTGCCGGCGGCACAGGAAATCAGCGGGATACGGGCCTTCTCCACCACAGGAATCACCGCCATGGTCTCACCGGTGGTGCTGGGGCCGATAATAGCCACCACCTGGTCATCCCTGATCAATTTGGTGGCCATCTGTACCGCCTTGGTGGCGTCACCGGCGGTATCGTACACGATCAACTCCAGCTTTTGGCCCTTGATACCGCCGGCCTTGTTGATCTCATCCACCACCATCTTGGCGGTATTACGTTCCGGCTCACCCAGAAAGGCCGGCGGTCCGGTCACGGCAAACAGGCCGCCGATCTTGATGGTATCAGCTGCCACGGCAAACGAAGCAGTCAGCAGCAGCGTCGCAATGAGTGTCAGAACAGTTGTCATTCGTGCAAGCATTATCATTCCCCCTATTTCAGGATCGCCCAATCGCCCTTGGTGACCTTCACCATCTCAAAGGCTGACAGATCAAGGCCGTTGTGATCGTTGGCCGACATGGTAAAGATACCGGACACGCTGACCAGCTTTCTGGTCTGCTCCAGACCGTCGCGAATCTGGGCCGGCGTATCCCCCTTGGTCCGGATGGCGTTGGTCACCAACAGGAAGGCGTCGTAGGCATAGCCGCCAAAGGTGGAGGCCTCAACACCATACGCCTTACGATAGGCCGCGTCGTACTCACGCAGCAGCTTCTGCTGGGGATCGTTCTTGGGCAGCATCTCATAGATGGCCAGCTTGCCGGCCGGCAACATCACCCCTTCGGCCGCAGCCGGGGTGGCCAGTTCGATGTACTTCTTGGAGGCCACACCGTGGCTCATGTAGACCGGGATTTTGATCCCCAGCTGCTTGATGTTCTTAGTGATAATGGCCGGCCCGGGGTTGGTGCCCCAGCAGATAACGGCGTCAGCCTTACTGCCACGAATTTTGGTTAACTGCGGCGTCATGTCGGTATCTTTGGGGCCGTAGGTCTCGTCAGCCACAATGCTAAAGCCCTTCTTGGCGGCCAGCTCTTTGAGCTGCTCACGGCCCGAGGCGCCGAAACCGTCGGTCACGGTCAGCAGGGCGATATTCTTCTGCTTCTGCTTGGCCATATAGTTGAGGATCTTCTCAGCGGCCACATGGTCGTTGGCCGGGGTCTTGAAGGTCCAGGTGCGCTCTTTTACCGGTTCAGTGATCTTGATGCCTGCGGCGCAGGAGATCAGCGGAATCTTCATCTTCTCAGTCAGGGCCAGCACCGCCATCGACTCGCCGGTGGTGCTGGGACCGATGATGGCCACCACCTTGTCGTTCCGGATCAGCTTGGTGGCCAGTTGCACCGCCTTGGTGGCGTCACCGGCAGTGTCGTAGATCACCGCTTCCAGCTTCTGGCCGTTGATGCCACCCTTGGCATTCAGGTCAGCCACCAGCATCTCCAGGGTCTTCTTTTCTGGCTCCCCCAGAAATGAGGCCGGGCCGGTCACGCTGAACAGGCCACCGATCTTGATGGTGCCAGCCGCCATGGCCACCGTTGCCATACAGACCATCAGAAGTGCCATACTGCCGATCATCACCAGCTTCTTCATAGTCCCCCCTTTTTTCACAGGTGCTTACATCGAATAGAGTCGCTCACCCGCCAGAATGTTGAAATTAGCGCCTGATAGTGCCGCGATCGCCTTATCGGTCTCGTCAAAACGGAAGATGATCACCGCATTGCCACCGCAGCGCTCAACAAAAGCGTACATGTATTCCACGTTGATCTGGTCATGGTCCAGCACCTGCAGGATGGTCGACAGTCCGCCGGGCTGATCCGGCACTTCCACCGCCACCACCTCGGTCTTGTTGACAGTGAAACCCTTATCCTTCAATACCGTCTTGGCCTGCTCCACATCATTGACGATCAGGCGCAGGATGCCGAAGTCAGAGGTGTCGGCCAGGGACAGGGCCCGGATGTTGATGCCGGCCTCTCCGAGGATACGGGTGATCTCGGCCAGTCGGCCGGACTTGTTTTCGATGAAGATGGAGAGCTGTTCGACTTTCATACGCTTTACTCCTTGCCATGAAACGAGGATTTTTTAGTTATGGTGCTGACTCCCGAGAAATGACGCGGAGGCGTACCTGTTTAGTACGCCGCACAAGGCATTTCGCTGGGAGGCTGTGCCAGAGCGAAAAAAGACCGTTTCTACAGCTTTCTGTTGTCCTGCACCCGCTTGGCCTTGCCTTCGCTACGCTGGATCGTTTTGGGCTCCACCAGCTTTACGGTGGAGGTGACCCCCAGCATATCCTTGATCTCCTTCTCGATCCGGCGACCCAGCGACTGTAGCACCTTGATCTCGTCGGAGAACATCTGCTCGTTGACCTCCACCTGCACCTCCAGGGTGTCCAGGTTGTCCTTACGGTCCACGATCAACAGGTAATGCGGTTCAACCCCTTCCACCCGTACCAAGATCGATTCGATCTGGGACGGGAATACATTGACGCCACGAATGATCAGCATATCGTCGGAGCGACCGCTGAGGCGGGCGATGCGGCCATGGGTACGACCGCAAACGCATGGTGTCCGGTCAATGCTGGTGATGTCGCGGGTGCGGTAACGGATCAGCGGGATGCCCTGCTTAGTGATGGTAGTGATCACCAGCTCGCCCTTTTCGCCGTCGGCCACCGGCTGGCCGGTCTCAGGGTTGATGATCTCAGGGATGAAATGGTCCTCCCAGATATGCAGTCCCTGCTTGGCCTCGATGCATTCTATGGCCACGCCCGGCCCCATGATTTCGGACAGGCCGTAGATATCGATGGCATCCAGCCCCAGGTTGGCCTCGATCTCGGCCCGCATCGCCTCGGACCACGGCTCGGCGCCGAAGATGCCAACCCGCAGTTTGGACGACTTTATATCCACCCCTTCCAGGGCGGCCTCCTCGGCTAGGTAGAGCGAATAGGAGGGGGTACAGGTCAGCACGGTCGAACCAAAGTCCTGCATGATCATGATCTGACGCTTGGTGTTGCCGCCGGAGATCGGGATCACCGAGGCTCCCAGTTTCTCGGCGCCGTAATGGGCACCCAGGCCGCCGGTAAACAGGCCGTAGCCGTAGGCATTATGGATAATGTCGCCCTTGTGAGCGCCGGCCGCCACAAAGGAGCGGGCCATCAGATCGGTCCAGGTGTTGATGTCCTGCTGGGTGTAGCCCACCACCGTCGGCTTGCCGGTGGTGCCGCTGGAGGCGTGAATCCGGACGATCTCTTCCAGTGGCGCGGCAAACAGACCATAGGGGTAGGAGTCGCGCATATCCTGCTTGGTGGTGAACGGCAACCGCTGCAGGTCGGCCAGACTGACGATATCCTCCGGCTTCACGCCGGCCTGGTCGAATGATTGGCGATAAAAAGGGACATTGGCATAGACCCGTGCCACCACCGACTGCAACCTCTTGAGCTGCAGCGCCTCCAGGGCGGCCCTGGGCAGGGTCTCGAACTCTTCGTTAAAGTAATTGGCCATCGAAGCGACCTCCTACAGTGCCCGGCCCAGTGCAAAGGCCTTCAGGTTAATCTCCAGCGCCTTCTTGGGCACCATCTTTTCCAGGGCCTGCTGCCAGATTTCATCGGCAATTGTCAGCCCCTTGGAAACAGCCCCCAGCAATACCGTGTTGGCGGCCCGCACGTCGCCGGCCGCAAGGGCCAGCCCCTGACCATCCACCAGCAGAAAATCCGGGAACTGGGCCTTGATCTTCTCCGCCAGCCCCTTGGGATATTCGGCCTGGCCCAACAGGATTGACGGCGGCAGGATCCGGTAGTCGTTGACCACCACCTTGGCGCCGGGACGCAAGAGCGGCAGGGCGCGGCAGGTCTCCAGCAGTTCGAAGCCGAACAGGATATCCCCCTCCCCTTCAGGCACCACCGGCGAAAAGACCTGGCTGCCGAAGCGGACATGGGAGACCACGCTGCCGCCCCGCTGGGACATGCCGTGAATCTCGCTCTTCTTCACCTCGTGTCCGGCCAGCATGAATGCCTCGGACAGAATCTCAGAGGCCAGCAGGATGCCCTGCCCGCCCACCCCCACCAGGAGGATATTGGTTACGGAGTCGTTCATTGCTTGCCCCCGATGGCATTGAATTTACAGAGCTGCTGACAGACCTTGCAGCCGGTGCACAACTGCGGGTCGATAAAGGCCTTGCCCTTGTTGTTATCCGGGTTGGGTTTCCACTCAATGGCCGGGCAACCGATCCGCAGACAGGCCTTGCAGCCGGTGCACTTACCCTGATCGACCTCCAGCACCGCCCCTTTTTCAAAGCGGCCGGCGCCCTTGATCAGGACACAGGGACGGTTGGTGATGATCACCGACGGCTCGGGACGGTTCATCTCCTCCTCCAGGGCCAGTCGAGTGGCATCCAGATCGTAGGGGTCCACCACCCGCACGTGCTTGATCCCCAGCACCCGGCACAGCTCCGGGATATTGACCTCCGGTGCCGGTTCGCCGTTCAGGGTGAAGCCGGAGGCCGGGTTCTCCTGACGGCCGGTCATGGCGGTAATCCGGTTATCCAGTATCACCACCGTGGCCGGCGCACGGTTCCAGGCCATCTCCATCAGGCTGTTGACGCCGGTATGCAGGAAGGTGGAGTCACCGATCACCGCCACCACCCGCCGCTGTTCTTCAGGCGGCAGGCTGCGCACGATGCCGGAACCGTTGCTGATGGAGGCGCCCATGCAGACGCAGGTATCCATGGCATTCAAGGGGGGCATGAACCCCAGGGTATAGCAGCCGATGTCGCCGGTGACATAGGCATTGGCGCGATTCAGCTGATAAAACAGACCACGGTGCGGACAGCCGGGGCACATATTGGGCGGCCGGGGTGGCAACACCTCCGGGGCAACCGTTGTCTTGTTCTGGGCGGCAATCAGGCCGGCCTGGGCAAAGGCGTCACGGATGCGGCCCGGCGACAGCTCGCCGCACAAAGAGATGATATCCTTGCCACGACAGGGGATGCCCATCGCCTTGACCTGCTCTTCGATAAACGGATCAAGCTCCTCCACCACAAACAGCTGCTTGACCTTGGCGGCAAAGTCACGGATCAGGGTGTGCGGCAGCGGCCAGACCATACCTAATTTCAGCACGCTGGCCTCGGGCAGCGCCTCCCGCACGTACTGGTAGGTCACCCCGGCACAGATCACGCCGATCTCGCTAGAGCGCAGTTCCGTCCGGTTGAGGGCGGCGGTGTCGCCGTAGCCGGAAAGCTGGACCGTACGCGCCTCAACGATCGGGTGCCGGACCCGGGCATTGCCCGGCAGCATCACCAGTTTAGCGGCATCTTTCACCAGCTTGGGGGCCGGCAGGTCGCTCACCCGCTGGCCCAGTTCAACGATCGACTTGCCGTGGGAGATGCGGGTACAGCTGCGCAGCATGACCGGCGTATCGAACTGTTCCGACAGTTCAAAGGCCAGTTGCGTAAACTCTTTACACTCCTGGGAGTCGGCCGGCTCCAGCATCGGCACCTTGGCAAAACGGGCGTAATGACGGCTGTCCTGCTCATCCTGCGAGGAGTGCATCTCCGGGTCGTCGGCCACCACCAGCACCAGGCCGGCCTTGACGCCGGTGTAGGAGGCGGTGAACAACGGATCGGCTGCCACGTTGACGCCAACGTGTTTCATGCAGGCCAGGGCACGGGCCCCGCCAAAACAGGCGCCGATCGCCACTTCCAGGGCCACCTTTTCGTTGGGGGCCCAGGAGGCATTGATCTCCCGGTAGCTGATCACATTTTCAAGAATCTCGGTGGAAGGGGTGCCGGGATAGGCGCTGGCCACCAGACAGCCAGCCTCAAAGGCACCGCGGGCAATGGCTTCATTGCCGGACAGGATCTCTTTCATCAGACACTCTTTCTTGCGCTGCGTGATTGGGTGTTAAAGGAGTAATTTATACACGTCCCTACGGAAGCTTGTCAATTCGTTTACTTTTGTTCAACCCCCTCAAAATCCCGCTTTGCTGGCTATTTGTGAAGTGGCGCGGTTTGTGGTATGAACAATGGCATGCCATCGCTGCTCTGCATACGAAACCTCGTGCTGGACAATCGTTCGCCTGCCCTCTCCCTTGAACTTGAAGCAGGGCAGCAGGTTCGTTGCATTGTCGCCGATGACCAGCAGCTTACTCAGCTGCTCAGGCTCTGCACCGGCCTGACCCTGCCGGACAATGGCCAGATACTGCTGGACGGCATCGACACCGCCACACTCTCCCGTGAACAGTTGTTGCTGCTGCGCCAGCAGTTCGGCATCGTCGGCGCATCAGGGGGGCTGATCGCCAACCTCAAGCTGTGGGAAAACATCACCCTGCCGATCTGCTACCGACAGGGCAGTGTAAGCGACCAGTCAGAACAACAGGCCCTGGCACTGCTTGACGGCTTTGGCTATCGTGGCAACCTGTTGGCGCTGCCGGGGCATCTGTCGGTCTTTGAACGCAGGATGGCGGCCTTTATCCGTGCTGCCATCGCTGCTCCCCGTTTGATGCTGTACGCCGGCTGTTTCGACAACCTAACCAGCGACCAGCGCCGAACGCTGTTTGACCAGGCGCAACTGCTGCACCGTTCAACCCCCGGATTGTCCGCACTGTACCTGACCACCAGCAGCAAGGCACTTAACGAACTGCAGCCTGACACTAGTTACGATCTGAAATCTCACACCCAGCCCGTTGCGAGGTCTGCATGATCAAGGAAGAAGATCCCAGGTTCAAACATCTGGAACGGAAGATCGGCCTGTTTTTGTTGGCCGCCGTAGCGGGGATTGCCCTGGTGGTGGCCCTGGTGGGCGTCCAGCGTGGCCTGTTTACCAAAAAGTACACGCTGCACTTCACCGCCGACCGGGGCACCGGCTTTTCCAAGGGGATGCCGGTCAAGCTCTCCGGTTTCCGTATCGGCAGGCTCACCGATCTGTCGCTCAACGAGCATGCCATGGTGGATATTACCATCGAGGTGGAGCAGAAGTATGCCAAATGGATCCGCAGCGATTCCACGGCCAAGCAGGTCAAGGAGGGGCTGGTGGGAGACGGCATCATTGAGCTGTCGGTGGGCAGCACCGACAAACCCGAGATTAAGGATGGCGAATCGATCCGTTTCCAGAAGACCAAGGGACTGGATGAGATCGTCGAGGAACTGTCCGACAAGGTCAGACCGGTGCTGGTGGAGGTGCGCGACATCATCGGCTACATCAACGATCCTGACGGCGATCTTAAAAAAGCGATCCGCAACATGGAGCTCTTGACCCGCAACCTCGACCAGACCCGCGATCGGGCCGACATCCTGCTGATCAACGCCACCCAGCGCCTGGAGTCCATCAGCCAACGTTCCTTCACCCTGCTGGACAACGCCAACCACAAACTGGACAAACTGAACATTGACCGGCTGAACACCAGCCTGGAAAAACTCCCGCCGCTCTTGGACAACCTCAACGCCGTTTCCCTATCTACCAGAACGCTGGCCGACAAGACCTTCCCACTGCTGCCGGGACTCCTGTCACGCACTGAGGAGCTCTTGTTCAGCACCGACCGGCTGATGAATACCCTCAACAATTCCTGGCTGTTGGGCGGCGGCTACGCCGGTCAAAAACAGCGGCAGCCCGGCGTAGGTGACAGCCATGACTAAACCCTTACTCCTGCTGCTTATGATCAGCTGCACCCTGTGCGGTTGCCTGGGGGGCGCTGTCAGGCTGACGCCAGGCCAGCAGAAACTGGCTGTGCTGCAGCAACGGGCTCAGTTGCAGGTCGACCGGGGCCGGCAAGACGAGGCCGCCCGCCTGCTGCAGGAGGCGCTGCGACTTGCCGCCTCCCTGGATGATCAGCAGGGGCAGACCAGCGTACTGCTCCAGCAGGCCCGGCTGGCCCGTCAGACCGGCAATCTGGAGGCCGCCGATCGCGCCATCGCCAAGGCGCTGCCGCTGGCCACGGGCAGTCGGTTCCATGCCGATGTGGCCCAGGAACGGGCCCTGCTGGAACTGGCCCGCAACGATAGTACAGCAGCAACCCAGTGGGCAGAGGTTGCGAGACGAGAAGAACGGGGTGAACTGATCGCCACCCGTCTCAACCTGCTGGCTCGGCTGGCGTTGCTGCAGGGAAACCTTGACCGGGCTGCTCAGTTAGCCGAAGAAGCCTTGCAGAAAACCACCGACGACTCCTTGGCGGCAGAGCGGGCCAACGCGTTGCGTTTGCTGGGGATGATACGCGGTCAACAAGGACACTATGACCAGGCGGAGCAAAAACTGCGCCTGGCACTGGCATTGGACAAGCAGCTGGAGCTGCCGGTCCGGATCGCTGCGGATCTCGAAGCGTTGGCTGAACTGGCGGGGCTGCGCGGCGATAGCACAGCGCAGCAGGAGTACCAACAACGGGCCACGACCGTGAAAGAGGCCATCAATGATCTTAAACAGCCTGCGCAGCGGTCGGAAGAACCGTAACCAGAGCTGCGGTCAGAACAATCTGCTCCGCCAGGCATAGGCCTTTTTCTGACACTCCAGCACCGACTGCGGCGAAACCCCCAGCCGCTGCAGACAGCTGGCGGCCTCATCAAGCTCCAGCCGTTCCATCATCTCACTCACACAGAGCAGGGTGCCCAGGTCGCCGCCATGGCAGACCAAGGCGCCCTGAATCTCATCCGTAACATTCAGGTTCTGCAAAATATCTGACATACCGATATCATAGACATCCTTCAGCATGGAGAGAATGCCCACCATAAACGCCTCATCAGGCTGGACATGGCGCAGTAGCTTCGAGTTTGTCAGCTCAAGCCGGGCCATCTCCTCCATAAAGGCGGCCCGTGCCGCCGCCATATCCATCAGCGGATTATTGAAGGTCGGCCCCCCTGACCCCTCGTCGGCAAAAATGGCCAACTGCACCCAACGCCGCAGATGTTGCAGCCCCACCCGGGTGATGGCATGGCGCACGGTACGGATCTTTTCACGCGATCCGTAGGCCACGGAATTGACCAGCAACAACAGCTTGTAAGTCAGCACCGGGCTCAGCTTGAAGGTCTCTTCGATCTGATCGATCTCGGCATCTGAGGAGAGCTGTTGCAGCAGCCTGAAAAACACGCCCGAGGCGTTGGCCATGCGGGTCTTCTGCACAATCGAAGGGCGGGCAAAAAAATAGCCCTGGAACAGATCAAAACCCATCCGCCGGCTACGCAGGAAGACGTGGCGACTATCGACCTTTTCAGCCAGCAGCTTTATCGGATAGCGCTTAAAGCGATCTACTTCCCGATACAACTCCTCCAGCGGCGTAGCAAGCAGGTCAAGCTTGATTATATCCGCCAGCCCCTGATAGAACGGCTCATACTGGGGGCCGTAGCGATGGTCGTCCAGGGCCAGCAGAAAGCCCTTCTCCTTCAGCTGCTGACAACGCTTGATCAACTCCGGCGAAATCTCAACATGTTCCAGCAACTCCAGGCTGATCACGTCGTGGGGCAACAGCTCGATGGTGTCACTGAGCAGCATCTCGGCGTCCACGTTGATGAAGCCGCGATACTCACCCAACACCTCGCGGATGCCAAAACTGGACAACATATCCACAATCACCTGTGCCGTGGCCTGCACATGGTTCTCGAAGCTGGCGGCCGTCAAGGACTGGGGCGAGCGGAAGAGGAGCTCGTAGCCGACGATCTCTTCCAAACCGTTTAAAATCGGTTGTCTGCCCATGAAATGTTGCACGATCACACCTGTTCAACGAGGTTTCGGACCCAGCGCACAGGGTCACGTAGCATCAGTGTAACAGGTTTAACAACTTTTTCAGCAGCAGGTTTTTTTTTGGGGGGGGGCAGCGGGGGAGTGTCAGCGGTCCAGCAGGTCTGTGACCACCAACCCTTCCAGCAGGCTGTAATCACTGACGGTCATCCGGTCAAAACCAAAACGTTGCAGGGTCAGCAGGGTGATCAGCGCCCCGGCGATGATCAGATCTTCTCGGCCCGGTTCCAGGCCGGCCAATTGCAGCCGTTCCTGGGGCGAGAGCGGCAGCAGCTGGTCATACAGGCGTTTGATCTCCGACTGCACCAGCACCAGATTATTAACCTTGCGGTAGTCATACTCGGTCATCTTGAGGCTCAAGGCCGCCAGGGTGGTTGCGGTACCGGCGGTGCCCACCAAGAGCGTCGCGGCGGGATCAATCCGCAGCTGCGCCTGCACCAGATGGAGCTCAAGGGCGTCCAGCTCCCGGTTGATCTTTTCAATCATGGCCTCGGGCCGGACCTTGCCCTCGGTCAGTCGCACCACCCCCAACGGCAGGCTGTGGACAAAACGGGGGGTAGTACCCCGTGCAAAGGTATATTCGGTGCTGCCGCCTCCCACATCGAACAGCAACAGATTTTCCGGGCGTTGATCAAGTGCGGCCAACACCCCCTGCAGGGTGATGCTGCCCTCGGTCTGCCCATCGATCACCCGCAGCCGGATGCCGGTTTCACGCTCTACCTGCGCCACAAAGGCAGCACCGTTGGCGGCGTCACGCACGGCACTGGTGGCCACTGCCCGCACCAACGACACTCCCAGCCGGTCTATTTCATCACGGAAACCCTGCAAACAGGACAAGGCCCGTTGCATGGCGTCATCGGCCAGCCCCTGCTGACGACAAAAGCCACCGCCCAGCCGGACGATGGCCCTCATCAAAGAAACCTGTTCAAAGTGCCCGTCGGGATGACAGTCAGCAATCAACAACCGGGCCGTATTGGTCCCGAAATCAATGGCGGCAATCCGCTTTCGTATCGACATTACTAACCGAAGATACGCTCCTTGAGCTCCTTGCCAACCTTGAAAAACGGCAGTTTCTTGGGATTGACCTTAATCGGTTCGCCGGTCTTGGGGTTGCGACCGGTGTAGGCGCCGTACTCCTTGACCACAAAACTCCCCAGACCACGGATCTCGATCCGCTCACCGTCGATCATCGCTTCGCTCATGGAGTTGAAGATCATGTTGACCACCTCTTCGGCCCGCTTGTGTGAGATATCGCGCTGGGCGGCAAAGGCTTCGATCAGTTCCGACTTGTTCATGGCAAACTCCTTACAGTGGTGGATACTTAAAAACGCGCAAAGGGCGATTTCTAGCTACGGGTCAGGCTGACAACGGTTTCCAGGTGGCCGGTCTGGGGAAACATATCCAACGGCAGGGCCGTATCCAAGCGATAGCCGCCCTGGTTGATCAGGATCGCCAGGTCACGGGCCAGGGTGCCGGGATCGCAGGAGACATACACGATCTGCTCTGGCTCCAGCAGCGGCAGCAGCTTTGCCGCCTCCGGCGCACCGCTGCGCGGCGGGTCCAGCAGCACGGCTGCAAACCGTTCGCCCCGCGCTGCCAGCTGTTGCAATTCGGCCCCAACATCGGCACACCGGAAAGTGCTATTGTTTACACGAACTTGACGGCTGTTGTCAACAGCCGATGCAATCGAAGGCTGATAGCCCTCAATGCCCACCACCTCGACGAACAGATCGGCCAGCGGCAGGGAGAAGTTGCCGTTGCCGCAGTACAGGTCCAGCAGACGGCCATCGGCAACCGGCCGCACCAGCTGTCGTACCCGCTCGATCATGGCCCGGTTTTGCTGCCGGTTAACCTGGGAGAAGCCGCCAATGCCGTACCCTAAGGTCATTTCACCTTCGCCGGCCGGCACGCGATAGGTGATCCGCTGTTCACCAAAGATCGGCAGCAGCGTATCCTTGCGTCCGCTTTGCAGAAACAGGCCGGCCAGGCCAAGGAACGTCTCATGGCGACCAAGTAACTCCACTAGGCGCTGTTGATCGTTGCCGATGTAGTGCACAATGGCGTGACAGCCAGCCTCGCCCTGTTCAATGCTGATCTGTGGGACCCGATCGGCATCCGGCAGTCCACTTACCACCTGACGCAGTCGTGCCAGGGCGCCGTTAACGGCCTCCGTCACCACCGGGCAGCCCTGGGGCAGATCGATCACGAACCGGGAACCACGCCGGTAAAAGCCTACCTTGAGACCATCCGGGGCGTAATGCAGCTTGAACTGGGCCCGAGCCCGATAGCCATAGGGGCTGGGAGCCGTCATGGTCGGCCCGACCGGTGGCTCGCTCAGCTTACCGACCCGTTGCAGGGTTTCCTGCAGGATCGAACGTTTGGCCTCGGCCTGGGCAGGGTAGTTCAGGTGCTGCCAATCGCAGCCGCCGCACTGGCCAAAGGCGGGGCATAACGGCGTCGTGCGCAGCGCAGATGGCTCCAGCAGTTCGACCAGCTCCCCCTCCAGCCAGGAGCGATGCTCTTTCATCACCCGCACGGTCAGACGGTCGCCGGGTGCGCTGAACGGTACAAAGCAGACCTTTCCCTCAAGCCGCCCCACCCCGCTACCGCCGAAGGCCAGGCGTTCAATGGTCAACTCAGACACCGTCATGTAAGACAGGGGATGCCGCGCAAGGTACGTTTGATCCGCTGTTGATACTCTTTAGCAAGAAAACGGGCCGCAAAGTCAGGATGTTCTACGAGCGGCACCAACTGGGCCAAGAGACGCTCCTGCAAGGCGGCGCGAGCCCCATCTACCCGCTCCGGTGGCACCGCCATCTGCTCGACGGCACGCACAAACGGCACCGGATCACCCAGCTGCCGACGCAGCTCCTCCAGGTGGGTCGAATCGTCACTACCGGCAGCCGAGAGCGGCACCAGACAGCGTGCCTCGATACTCAGACGCCAGTAGCCGCCAAAATAGTGGCGGGAGGCATCAAACAGCTCCAGACGCAGGCCGTTGGCAAACTCGCGTACCATCAGGGCGTCCTTCTCAGACATAACGCCCCTCTTCCAGCAGCTTGACCAGCTCCACCACCTTGGCAACCACCAGGTCTTCAAGTTTGGCACCTTTGTCAGCCGATGCCTTGGACGGGTCGCCCCATACCCCGCCGGGCCAGTATCTGCGCTTATCACGCACCAGGATGCCGGTGGGAAAACGGGGGTACTCAGCAGGGGCGCTGCCCTGCACCAGATGGGGGTGACTATGCATGATGCGGGAGGTCTCAATCTCGCCGGCATGGGCGTCGTTTGGCGTCTCCACCAGCCCCTGGCCCTGCTCCTTGGCCAGCTCATACTCGGTGACCACGGCAATGCGCAGTTCCGGCAGTTCAGGCAGCAATTCCTCACCGGCATCCTGCAACGCCATGCGGTGGGCGCCGCCGGCATGTCCGGTCAGTACGATCACATTGCGGAAGCCCTGACCGTAGAACGAACGGACCAGATCCTTCAGCAGACCGCGCAGGGTGGTGGTGGAGATGGAGATGGTGCCGGGATGCTGATTGGTGGAGCGACAGTTGCCGTAATGGATCGGCGGCGCCACGAACAACGGTAGCCGCTCGGCAGCCCGCTTGCCCACCTCGTAGGCCTGGATGGTGTCGGTACTAAGCGGCAGGTGGCTGCCATGCTCTTCCAGAGAACCAAAGGGGATGTACACGGTTTTACAGGTCGCAAGCCCCGCCTCCACCTGTGACATGGTCATCTCTTCCAGGATCACAAGACCTCCATAAAACGGTGCAGCTGGGGCAGCACCCGCACATCATACAGCTGTCTGCTGGCCTGGGCCTGCAGCCGTAACAGACGCTGCGCCGGCACCGCCACTCGACCATCTCTGTCGGTAACAGGCTGGATTACAAAAGGTATTTCATCATCTATCGCGGCAACCAGTTTACAGGCTCTGACCAGTTCCTGGTCAACGGTCAGCTCACCCACCACCACCTTGACCGAGACATCCCGCTCCCGGGCGGCCTCCAGGAAACGACGGTGTTCCTCCCACAGTTCAGGCGTGGCGGCAGCAGAGGGCAGCTTGATATCCATGCAGATAAAGTCCAGGTGCTCAATCAAGCGGGACACGGCATCCGGCAGGGTGCCGTTGGTCTCCAGGTGGATCGGCAACAGGATGTTCAGTTCAGGCAGCCACTGGGCCAACAGGTCGGCATGTAAGAGTGGTTCACCGCCGGTGATGCTGATCGAGTGATGGGCGTCGGGCAGTTCCTTGCACCAGCGATGCACAATATCCAGTACCGTCTGCAGGGAGACCGGCTGTGGAATTTCCTGAAACTGGCCACTGCCGGGTGCGGTCTCCACCCGACAGACCGCTGGCGACTCAATGTTGGTGTCACAGTAGGCGCAGTCCAGATTGCAGCCGGGTAGACGAATAAAGATCTGACGATAGCCGGCCAGTACCCCTTCACCCTGCAGCGATGAAAAGATCTCGATCAGTGGCGTGCTACTATGCATAGTACTCGGCACAGGCATTGTCCGACTCCCATACCCCTACCTTCTCGACCGTAATATTACCGTTATTCAGCTGTTGCGACAGACGTTGGTACAGAAAACGGGCGATATTTTCCGAGGAGGGTGACAACTCTTTGAAAAACTCATGCTGGTTGACGTACTTGTGGTCCAGTTCGTCCAGCAGTCTGTTGGTCTCTTTCTTCAGCACCTTGAAATCAATGGCCAGGCCGGCCTGGTCCAGTTCGCGGGCGGTGACGGTTACCTCCACCTTCCAGTTATGGCCGTGGAGATTTTCACAATCCCCCTGATAATTGATCAGATTATGGGCCGCGGCAAAGCCGGTTTTGATAGTCAGACGATACATAAGCTCCCTTTCATTGATGCAAATAGGCGGACATAGTACACAAAAGCAAGGGCGACCGCAAGGCCGCCCCACTGAAATAACTAACAAATTCTAACAAGGCCAACGAACAAAACACGTACAGCGTGGCGTCGTTATCCCTGCAGGGCCTGCTCCAGGTCGGCGATGATATCTTTCACGCCCTCGATGCCCACTGACAGCCGGATAAAGTCCGGCGTCACCCCGGCGGCGCGCTGCTCTTCGTCGCTTAACTGCTGGTGAGTGGTGCTGGCAGGGTGGATCACCAGGGTCTTGGCATCGCCGATATTGGCCAGATGCGACGCCAGCTTGAGCCGGTCGATGAAGCGCAGCGCCGCCTCGCTGCCCCCTTTTACGCCGAACCCGATGATGGCGCCGGCGCCATCGGGTAGGTAGCGCTGTACCCGCTGATGATCGGGATGGGAGGGCAGACCGGGATAGTTGACCCAGGCCACCTGGGTCTGTTGCTCAAGCCATTGGGCTACCTGCAGCGCGTTTTCAACATGGCGCGGCATGCGCAGCTGCAGAGTTTCCAAGCCCTGGATGAACTGGAAGGCGTTGAAAGGTGACAGACAGGCCCCCAGGTCGCGCAGCAGCTGAACCCGCATCTTGATGATGAACGACAGGTTGCCCACCGCCTGCCAGAACACCGCGCCATGATAGGCCGGATCCGGCTCGGTAAACTCGGGAAATTTGCCGTTGTCCCAGGGGAAACGGCCGCCATCCACCACGCAGCCGCCGATGCTGGTACCGTGACCGCCGATGAACTTGGTTAGCGAATAGACCACGATATCGGCACCATGCTCCAAGGGACGGAACAGGGCCGGTGTGGTGACGGTGTTGTCCACCACCAGCGGGATGCCGGCCTCGTGGGCAATTTTGGCCACTGCCTCAAAATCATCGACGTTGTTGTTGGGATTGCCGATCGACTCGCAGTAGATCAGACGGGTATTCTCGTCAATGGCCCGGCGGTAGTTTTCCGGATCGCTGCTGTCCACAAAACGGGTGGTGATGCCGAAGCGCGGCAGGGTGTGGTGGAACAGGTTGTAGGTGCCGCCGTACAAGGTGCTGGAGGCGACGATGTTTTGTCCGGCCTTGGCCAGGGTCATGATGGTGTAGCTGATGGCAGCCTGGCCTGAGGCCAGTGCCAGGGCAGCCACCCCGCCGTCCAGGGCGGCCATCCGTTTTTCCAGCACATCGGTGGTGGGATTCATCAGGCGGGTGTAGATATTGCCGAATTCCTTGAGGGCAAACAGGTTGGCGGCATGCTCGCTGCTTTTAAAGACGTAGGAGCTGGTCTGATAGATCGGCACTGCCCGGGACAGGGTGGGATCGGCAGCCGGATCATGTCCGGCGTGCAGGGCCAGGGTGGCTAACGATTGGTGAACGCTCATGGTTCTGCTCCAATTTTAAGGTAATGCCACCCTACACATTCCATACATTTTAAGTCAAGTTCATTTTAGGGGACTTCGTACTTTTTAATGAAGTCGCGCTCAAATGAGCAGACACCGTTTCTACCCCCCTCTTTGGCGTCGTACATGGCCGTATCGGCAGCCCGGATCAGCTCGGTCTTGTTGGGGGCGTCGTCGGGATAGGTGGCCACGCCGAAACTGGCGGTCATCATAATCCGCTCGCCGGTGTCGGCCTGAAAGCTGTGCTCATGCAGACGCTCCAGCATCTTGGTGGCTGCCGACAGGCCCCCTTGCTTGCCGGTGTTGGGCAGCACGATCACATACTCATCGCCACCGTAGCGGGCTGCGCGGTCAGCGGAGCGGATATGACGGCGGATCAGGTGCCCCACCTCAGCGATCACCCGGCTCCCCACCAGATGGCCGTAGGTGTCGTTAACCTCCTTGAAGTGATCCAGATCCAGAAACAGCAGTGAAACCTGGCTGCCATACCGTTTAGCGCGATCCACCTCGTACTCCAGCAGTTCATGAAAATGCCGCGCGTTGTAGAGGCCGGTCAGATCGTCGGTGATCACCAGTTCGCTGATTCGCTGGTAGTTGCGGGCATTGTCGATGGCAATGGCCGCAAAGTCGGCCAATGCGCCCAAAAGTGGCATGTTCTCGGGCCTGAACGTCTCACTGCCCGTAACACCGATCAACTCCAGCACCCCCAGCACCCGATCACGGATCATCAGCGGCACACAGGCGATCGAAGAAACCGGATAATCGACCGCAATGGCGATACTGTTGTCAAAACGCTCGTCCTTGGTCACATCGGGGATCAGTAGCGCCTCGCCATGCTGCGCCACCCAGCCGGCAACCCCCTGGCCAGGTTGCAGCCGCATCCCCTTCAGGTCGTTTGAGACGGGCGAAACCGCAATCTCAAAGGTAAGCTCTCCGGTCTCCTCGTCTTTGAGCAGCAACGACCAGATCTGGGGCTGTAACAGCCGTTCCAGCTGAGCCATAATCCCCTTGAGCACATCACGCAGCTCTAACGACGAGGTCAGCGTCTTGCCGATCTCCAGCAGCGAGGCAAGCTCGGCATTTCTTCGGGACAGCAGATCAACGACCTCTGCACTCTTACGCATATGGGCCGGTACCATAGCGCCTCCTTGGATGGTCAACCCAGCAGCCACTCGCACTGGCCGGCCCCTTGACGCAACACCTCCGGCCGGTCGCCCACCATGTTGATCACGGTGCTGACATCGGTGGTCAGCAAACCGCCATCCACCACCAGGTCGAGACCACCACCGAACAGACGCTGAATCTCGAACGGATCCCCCATCGGTTCCTCGCCGGACAGGTTGGCGCTGGTGGTGACGATCGGCACCCCCAATTCCTGCACAATCGCCATACAGATCCGGTTGTCCGGAATACGGATGCCGACCGTCTTCTGGCGGGTAGTCAACAGGTCGGGCACCTCCCGGCTGGCCTCCAGCACAAAAGTGTAGGGACCGGGCAGGCAGCGTTTCATCGCCTTAAAGGCCACGTTGGTCAGCCGAGCGTAACGGGACACCTCAGCTAGGTCGCTGCAGATAAAGGAAAACGGCTTGCGCTTGTCGCGCTGCTTAACCTGGTAGATCCGCTCCAGCCCTTTCTTGTTGAAGATCGAGCAGCCGATGCCATAGGTGGTGTCGGTGGGGTAAGCGATCACGCCCCCTTCACGCAGGCAGCGGGCCACCTGGAGAATCAGGCGCGATTGTGGGTTGTCGGGATTGATCTCCAGCAGCATGCTACTGCTCCGGGTTCAGCGCTTGCAGCGCCGGTAGCACAAAACGTCCCTTTTGCTGGATCAGGCGGTCGTCAAACCAGATCTCACCGTCCTGCATCAGCCGCACCATGTCCCAGTGTACCGCAGAACGGTTGCCGTTGTCGGCCTCGTCGTAGGCCTGGCCGGGGGTGAAATGGATCGAGCCGAAGATCTTCTCGTCAAACAGGATGTTACGCATCGGGGTGCGGATATTGGGGTTGACCCCCACCGCAAACTCACCCACGTAGCGGGAACCGTCATCGGTGTCCAGGATCTTGTTGAGGGCCGTGCTCATGGCGCCGGCCTCGGCCTTGACGATCCTGCCGTCCTTGAACTCCAGCCGGATGTTGTTGAACTCCTTGCCCTGGTAGATGGTGGGGCAGTTGTAGGTGATATGCCCCTGCACCGAGTCCTTGACCGGCGCGGTGAACACCTCGCCGTCCGGAATGTTGAAGCGGCCGTCGCACTTGATGCTGTTGAGCCCCTTGATGCTGAAACGCAGATCGGTGTCCGGCCCTACCAGGCGTACCCGATCGGTGGTGTCCATCAGCTTCTTCAAGGCCTCCATCTTGCGGGATTCGGCGGCCCAATCCACATTGCAGGCGCTGAACAGATAATCTTCGTACTCCTCCAGGCTCATCTTGGCTTCCTGGGCCGCACCGTTGGTCGGATAACGGGTCACCACCCACTTGGTGTGCTTGACCCGTTGGTCCACCAAGGGCCGGGTCAGCTTCTGGTAGGCCACCATGGACTGCTGGTTGCTGGTGGCGTTGACCATCGAGTTTTCACCGGCCGAGATGCCGATGTAGGCGGTGAGGGTCTTGTAGAAGTCGAGCTTGTGCTGGGGAAAGACCGCCAGTTGCTTCTTGGTGGCCAGGTTATAGAACTGACGGTCAATCTCGGGATGGTTAAAGCTGTACTCCACATACTCGGCACCGCGCTGCAGGCAGAGCGCGTACAGCTCCTTCACCAACGGGGCCGCCTCAAAACCGGCCGCCGAGATCAAGACCCGGTCGCCCTTCTTGATGCGGGTAGAATATTCAACCAGGACCCTGGCCATTTCAGCCACGCGGGGATCACGCATAGTCGCTCCTTGTACTGTTTTTACTTTCCGTCCGTGCGTCTTTACGTTAAAAACGCATTCAATCAGCCTTCAGAAGGGATTTTTTACATGAAACACCGTGAGATTGAAACCAAAATCATGAGCCCACTGATCGGCAACCAGATCCCGTTGCCGGCCTACGCCACCGACGGTTCGGCCGCCCTTGACCTGCGGGCCTGCCTGGACAGCGTCATCACGGTCGCCCCCGGCGAGACCGTCACCATCCCCAGCGGCATCGCCATCGGCATCCACGATCCCGGCCTGGTGGCGATTCTGGCGCCCCGCTCAGGGCTGGGCATCAAGCACGGTATCGTGCTGGCCAACACCATCGGCGTGATCGACAGCGACTATCAGGGGGAGATCAAGATCGGCATCCGCAATCAGGGCCTTGAGCCCTACTCCATCCAACCAGGGGAGCGCATCTGTCAAATGCTGTTCGTACCGGTGGTGCAGGCCAGTTTACGGGTGGTGGAACAGTTCAGCGAGGAGAGTGTACGGGGCACAGGCGGCTTCGGCCACACCGGCCGGGGGTAATGAGACGGGGCACGGCCTGGCGGCCATGCCCCGCAACGGCTACAGCGTAATCAGTTCACGGTTGGTGGTGAAACAGGCCGGGTCCACCTTGCCCATCACCTGGACGTTGAGGGAGCTGTCCTTAAACAGCCGGTTGGCCAGTTGCTGCAGATCAGTGGCGCTGACGGCATCGAAGCCGGCCATCACCTCATCCAGCGGTTGATAGCGACCAAAATAGAGATAGCTGCGGGCCAGCCGGGACATATAGCTGTCGCTGGACTCCAGCGACATCAAAATCTTGCCCTTGATCTGCTCCCGGGCGGTATTCAGCTCATCCTCGGCCACCCGTTCATCACGCAGACGTCCCATCTCAGCCAACATGATCTTAACCGCTTCACAGCTCCGCTCACGGTCGGTGCCGGCATAGACCGTCAGCGCACCGGCATCGCTGTAAGAGCTGAGATAGGAATATACCGAATAGGCCAGACCGCGCTTCTCGCGAATCTCCTGGAACAGGCGCGAGCTCATGCCGCCCCCCAGGATGGTGTTCAGCACCACCAGGGCATAGCGGCCCGGGTCGGTATGGGGCAGACCATCGGTGCCCAGGCAGATCAGGGTCTGCTCCAGTTCACGCTCCGACAGTTCCAACACCCGACCGCTGGATGAACGGCTGCAGCTGCCGGCCCCACGGCGCGGCTCACCGGGCTTTAAGACGGAAAAGGGACCTTCCAGCAGATCCACCAACTGCTGGTGTTCCACCCCGCCGGCTGCGGCGATCACGATCTCGCTGGGACGGTACCAGTGCTGCTTGTGGGCCACAATCGCCTCGCGGCTGATGGCGCTGATGGTCTCGGTGCTGCCCAAAATTGGATGCCCCAGGGGATGGCCCTGCCAGAAGCTTAAGTGGAAGCGGTCGTGAATCGCCTCCTCCGGGGTGTCGTCCCGCATCTTGATCTCCTGCAGCACCACGTTGCGCTCTTTTTCGATCTCATCAGCCGGGAAGATCGAGTTAAGAAACATGTCGCTCAGGATGTCAGAAACCTGCGGCAGAAAGCGCGAGAGCGCCTTGGCGTAGTAGCAGACGTACTCATGACCGGTAAAGGCGTTCAGCACCCCGCCCAGGGAGTCGATCTCCCGCGAGATCTGCCGGGCGTTGCGCCGCTCAGTGCCCTTGAACAAGAGGTGCTCGATAAAATGGGCTACGCCGTTGGTGGATGGTTGTTCCTGGCGAGCGCCGTTGGCCACCCAAATACCCAGCGTGATCGTATGCATGCCCGGCACCTGCTGGGTCACCAGCCGCACACCGTTTTCGAATGTCGTTTCCTGTACCATGCTGGATAGCCTACCGTAGTTTTCCAATTTTTCCACTCCTCCCATCAGTTTCTTGCAGAAAGCCCGTACTATCTGCTATGACAGGCCTAGTATCCCATCCGTGAGGTAGCCCATGCAGTGCATAACCACTCCCCTGCCCGGCGTGCTGATCATTGAACCCAAGGTGTTCGGCGACGACCGGGGCTTCTTTTACGAGAGTTTCAACCAACGGGTCTGGCACGAACTGACCGGCCTGGAACACCAGTTTGTCCAACACAACCATTCCCGCTCCCAGCAGAACGTGCTGCGGGGTCTGCATTACCAGATCAGGCAGCCCCAAGGCAAGCTGGTACGGGTGGTCAGCGGCGAGATCTATGACGTAGCCGTGGATATCCGCCGTTCATCGCCCCACTTCGGCCAGTGGTACGGCATCAGCCTCTCGGCCGACAACAAGCGCCAACTCTGGATTCCCGAAGGCTTTGCCCACGGTTTCTGCGTCACCTCGAATCACGCCGAGGTACTCTACCTGGCCAGTGATTACTACGCGCCGGAGTTTGAACGGTGCATTGCCTGGAACGACCCGGCCATCGGCATCAACTGGCCCCTGAGCGGTCAGCCGCTGCTCTCCGCCAAAGACGGTCAGGGCTGCCTGCTGGCCGAGGCAGAAACCTTTGACTGACCAGCGCAGCACGAGCCGCTGGCTGCTGTTACTCTGCACCAGCCAGCTGTTCATCATGCTGGTATTCATCAACTATTCTGCCATTTTGCCGATCTTAAAGGCCGAATGGGGCATGTCCAACACCCAGGCCGGCATCATCTTCTCGGTCTACCAGCTGGGCTACATCGCCTCCGGCGTGCTGCTCTCCACACTCTCCGACCGGCTCAACATCCGCAACATCTTCATCACCGCCGCCCTCTGGTCCGGCCTGGCCAACCTGCTGTTCGGCCTGTTCGCCCACGATTTCACCAGCGGCCTGATCCTGCGGGGACTGACCGGCATCGGCATGGGCGGCACCTACATGCCGGGCCTCAAGCTGGTGGCGGAACGGTTTGAAAGCCATCGCCGGGGCCGGGCCATCGGCATCTATGTCGGCGCCCTGGTGCTGGGGGCCTCGCTGTCGCTGGTGGTGCCGGGGGTTATCACCAGCCTCTGGGATTGGCGCACCGCCATGCTGGTCTGCTCGGCCGGGGTCTTTTTCGGGGCCGGTCTGTCGCTGTTCGTCTTCCGCGGCTATCGCCCAGCTCCGGCGGAACGCAGCCCCAAAGGGTTCACCGGCGAGATTCTCACTAACCGTCCGGCCCTGTTGATCATCCTGGGCTATGCCAGCCATATGTGGGAGATGTACGGCATGCGCAGCTGGCTGGCGCCGTTCTTTGCCGCGGCCCTCACCGGCTGGGGGGTGGCCTCGTCCACCGCCACCGCCACGGCGGCCTCCATCGCCGCTGTCCTGGTGGGGGTCGGCGCCTTCTCCACCGCCATCACCGGCAGTCTCTCCGACCGCTTCGGCCGTACCGTCACCATCACGCTGGTGATGCTGGCCAGCGCCGGCTGTTCCTTCCTGTTCGGCTGGCTGATCAACACCAACCTCTGGCTGACTCTGGCCGTGGGGGTTCTGTACGGCTGGCTGATCGTGGCGGAATCGCCGGTCTTCTCCACCGGCCTGACCGAGCTGGTGGCGCCCGGCTACCTGGGGGCCGCCATGGGGATGCAATCGCTGATCGGCTACACCATGGGGATGATCTCGCCCACCGTCTTCGGCTGGGCCCTGGACCGCTTCCAGGATTGGCAGCCCTGGCCCGGCGTCAACGGGGCCTGGGGGATCGCCTTTACCACCGTGGGATTGGGGGCCCTTTGCGGGCCGGTCTGCATGTGGCTGTTGCGCAGGCATCCTGACAGCAGCAGGATGGCCAGAGGCAAACGATAGACTGGTCACTACAGAGCGGCTAGCGGCTCGGCGGATACAGATACTGCTGGAACCCGGCAAAGGCCTGTCCGATCTCCATCGGGCTCTGTCCCAAGTCGGCCACCGCATCGGGGATGGAATCGCGGTATTTCAGCTTCAACAGTGGCGTCAGCTTGGCCTGATCCAGTTCCTCCACGCCAACCTCCACATAATGAGCCAGCACAAAGTCCAGAAACACCTGCAGTTTATTGTTAAAGTGCTGCGTGATCAGGGTGCGGGCCTTGCCTGCCCGTTCCTCACGCGTCAGCGGCGGCAAGGCATAGGCCACATGGGCCAGCACGTCAAACAGATCGCTTTTCTCGGCGTCGATAATCCGCTGCATCTCAACCAGCTGGTCATGGCCGAATCCCTTTTCCGCCAACCCCTCCAGCAGCCTCTTACGGGTATCAGGTCTACTCCACAGCAAACGCAGCTCTTCTTCATTCTTAAAAAAGTCAGGTAGCCTGCCAAACAGCAACTCCATGAACTGCTGAGCCGACATCGGCATACCGTCAGGATGCCAAAAACTGGTGACCGTCATGTGCTGGATGCTGCGCTCCTTGCCATCGGCCAGCTTGATTTTAACCTTCTGCCGGGGTGCGTACTCCTCAGCCTTTTTTCTGGCTTCAACAGGTTCCTTGGGTCGTTGGGGAGCGATACCTTTGTCCGTAACCTCCCCCATCGGTTCACCATCCCACTCAGGATCACCAAAATGATGGTGCGCCTTCACGAAGTCGTAGATGGTGAAATAATCCTTGCCGTCATACAGCCGGGTTCCACGCCCGATGATCTGCTTGAACTCAATCATGGAATTGATCGGACGCATCAGCACAATATTGCGGATGTTGCGGGCGTCAACGCCGGTGGACAACTTCTGTGAGGTGGTCAAAACGGTGGGTATGCTCTTCTCGTTATCTTGAAAATCCCGCAGATGCTGTTCACCCAACACACCGTCATTGGCGGTCACCCGCTGGCAATAGTTGGGATCTGCGCTGGCCTTAAGCTGATTGATCAGGTCACGCACCGCCAGGGCATGGTCCTGGGTGGCGCAAAACACCAGGGTCTTTTCCTGCTGGTTAATCATGGACAGGAACAGCTCGACCCGCTTCTTTTCCCGCTCCTTGATCTCGATGATCTTGTTAAAGTCAGATTCTTCGTAGACCTTGCCTGCTTCAATCTGTCCCTCTACCACCGTATCATCAGGGATATAGATATACTCATCCAGGGTAGTTGCAACCTGCTTCACCCGAAACGGCGTGAGGTAGCCGTCATTGATACCATCCTTCAGTGAGTAGATAAAAACCGGCTCACCAAAGTAGGCATAGGTATCCACGTTGTCCTTGCGCTTGGGGGTGGCGGTCAGGCCAAGCTGTACGGCTGGTGCGAAATACTCCAGAATCCCCCGCCAGTTGCTTTCGTCATTGGCCCCGCCACGGTGGCACTCGTCGATGATAATAAAATCGAAGAAATCCGGCGGATACTCACCAAAGTAAGGGGTATCGTTGTACCCGCTCATAAAGGTCTGAAAGATAGTGAAGAAGATGCTGCCGTTTTTGGGAACCTTGCCTTTTTTCCTGATCTCATCCGGGGCGATGCGGACAAGGGCGTCTTCTGGGAAAGCCGAGAAGGCGTTGTCGGCCTGATCAGCCAGGATGTTGCGATCTGCCAGAAACAGGATACGGGGACGACGGGTGGGTTCACCCTCTCCTTTCCAGTCACCCAGGTTCCAGCGGCTCTGAAACAGCTTCCAGGCGATCTGAAAGGCGATAAAGGTCTTGCCGGTGCCGGTTGCCAGGGTCAGCAGGATGCGCTGCTTGTTGTCACTGACCGCCTGCAGCACCCGTTCAACGGCAATGTCCTGATAGTAACGGCCTTGAAAGTAGCCGCCCCGATCCTCGAACGGCACCGCGGCAAAGCGATCCTGCCATTCGTTACGGTCGGCAAAGGTCAGGTTCCAGAGTTCATCCGGGGTGGGGTACTGCGACAACTCACCTTCAACCCCGGTTGCCATGTCTATGCCGTAAATACCCTGGCCGTTGGTGGCGTAGCTAAAGCGGATAGACAGCTTGTCGGCATACTGTTTGGCCTGGGCAACGCCCTCCGTCAGCGGCTTATCCCACGCCTTGGCCTCCACCACCGCCAGCTTGGTATTGCGGTACTCAAGAATATAGTCGGCGGTCAGGGCCGTGCTCCGTTTGCCGTGACCTTCAATCCGGCCAAGGGTAATCGGGTACTCCCGACGGATACGGCTGCCTGCCACCACACCCCAGCCGGCTGCCTGCAGGGCGGGGTCAATATGTTCGGCTCGGGTTTCGGCTTCGTTCATTTGTGTATCACCGGTGAGGCGCTAATGTCGTTGTGTCTCATGTTTTCGAAAAAATGAGACACGACATCTGGTCAAGTATACGTCAAGTTTTCCGTCAAATGGCCCCTTGGCCTACTCCACCTTCCTGGGTCGCGCCTTGCCTGGCGGCAAAAAATTTTCACCTGTTACCACCGATTTGCCGGTCTTTGTCTCCAATGCCTTGCGGGCCTGCTTGGCAATTGCACCACCTTTCACCGCAGCCATCTTGTTCTCCGCCATACCGGTTGCATCATCTGTCTCGGCAATCTGACGGGTAGAAAGTTCGGCCAGGGCAGTAAAGATCAGCTCCGCTTCGCTCATATGATCACGCAAATTCTGGCTTTCCAGCCCTTTCAGCTCCTTATGATCTTTGACGCTTACCCCCGACCACTCTTGATGGATAATATTGGTAAGGATGGCAAACTCCTCGCCCTTTTTGATGTCATGGTTCGACCAGTAATCGGTCAGCTTGTTGCGGGTTTCTTGTCCGGTCATCCGCTGTTGAATCCACTTTTCGCTCCGCCCATGCTTTTGCCAGGTTTCGCGGGCGCGATCCAGCGACAGTGCAGGGTCAGCCATTTCCTGCATCCGCTCATAGCCAACCTTGGCCAGCCAGAGCTTGATCGGCTCCGCTTTTGGGCTGGGCACCGACTGCACCAGGCGCAGCAGTGTTGCGGCGGTGGCAACATCGGTCAGGTAGTTTTTGCCGTCAGCAGCAGGCAGCTTCAGTCGGTTACAATTTGTAACCGACTGACTTCCTTCTTTGGCAAGTCTGTTTTTCAGAACCTTCCAGTAATTTCTGGCCGCCTGATAGTCCGGCTGCTGGGTCAATACTTGAATGATATCCACAACGGAGAACCACCACGTTTCGGTTGCTTCGTCATAGACGCGGCGGATTTCATAGTTCTCAAAGATGGCGGGTTTTATTTGCATGGATTAGTTCCTCATCAGTCGGTGACAATTCGTCACCAACTGGCCTTTTCAACCGGTAACAATTTGTAACCGGTTCATAGTTCACCCCTAAAGGCCTGATCTAGCAGGGACTTCTTCAGCGCATCCAGTGCGGCTAGTTTCTGCTGGTAGATGGCTTCGAGGCGTTGGGTTTCTTTGTGGAGGTTGTCGATTTCTTGGATGATTACTTTCTGCTGGTCGATGGGTGGCAAATCTAAGATCAGATTGCCTAGATCGGTGTTGCTCAAATTCGGCATCACCGCACCGCCTGCAATTTTTTCCAGTCTGGCTTTGCATACATCCGAACGCAAATACCTCACAAGATAGCGTGCATCACATCTATTTGAAGGCTTTATCAGAAAACTTCCAGTGCCGCAAAGCCATCCAGCCTCAACATCAGTAACCAAAGCACAGCGCCCCATTTCCCCTCGACGAGCGATAACGATATCGCCAACACACATGATGTAACTGGATAGTCTCTGTGCAGTTTCTAGCGAAACGGTTTTTCTCAAATCAGGCTTAATCCCCACATCCGTAATGTGAGCAGGGTTAACTAATGGAATTCCATCTTCAACATAGTCACTCTTATGCAGTAAAGAGCCAAATGGGCCGGTAAAGACCCCTCCTGTCGCTTTACTTATTGTCGTTTCCACCCACCCCTCACCACGATGAGAAAACACCGCTTGCAGATGACTCTCAAACAGCGCACGGGCATTCTGCAGGTTCTTCTCGGCGTTGGCCTTGGCGGTGGCGATACCTTCAAACGACTCATCAAGGATAGCGACGATGCGTTGCTGTTCGTGGAGGGGAGCAAATACTATGGGCAATGCTGCAATTTCGGATTTATTGATTGAAGCGAATACAGCACCTTCTTTACCTGCTATTTCTGGTTGCAAATGAAGCAGTTGGTAAAACAAGAACTCTCTATCCAGTTCACCTTTGCTGCGTATGGCGGCAAGTCCTCGCCCAATACAGACTTCATCTGTTGCAAAGTTTACTGGCCCCACTGGAGCACGTACAGACATCAAGATGTCACCCTCTCGGGCAATCTTGGTAGTCTGAGTAGTCCAAGTTTTCGGGTCGTCAATGAACTTCTCTCCGAAGTCTTTTTTGCCTTGATAAAAGGGCAACCCGTTGCCTTCGGTGTTATAAAATTTCCCTTCAGGCGACTGTCCAGCAATTACCTCGCACAAATCACCAATTTGCTTATATTGCCATCCTGCCTTCATAGCAATGCCCTGATCTTCGCCAGCACTTCAGCACTCTCGGCATCCAGATCGGCTATCTCGTCCATAATCTCCTGCGGGGTGCGGTGGGTAATAACCTCGCCTCCGTTGGGGTTCTTTACTGACAGATCATAGCTAGCGGTATCAATGCCGCTGACATCCACGCTCCAGCTTTTCGGGGAGTCGGCATAGGTGCGTTGCAGTTCGACAAACTCTTTCAGGTCATCGTCATTGAGCGGGTTGGTCTTGCCCAGATTGCGACCGGGATCAAGGGAGTAGTACCAGACCGTGCGAGTAGGTGCCCCCTTCTCGAAGAACAGCACCACCGTCTTGACTCCTGCACCCTGGAACGTACCACTGGGACAGTCCAGCACCGTATGCAGGTTGCAGGATTCCAGCAGCAGCTTACGCAGGCTGACCGAGGCGTTATCGGTATTGGAGAGAAAGGTGTTTTTGATGACCACGCCAGCCCTACCGCCAGCCTTGAGTAGTTTGATGAAGTGTTGCAGGAACAGGAAGGCGGTCTCACCGGTACGGATCGGGAAGTTCTGTTGTACCTCTTTGCGCTCCTTGCCGCCAAAGGGGGGATTGGCAAGGATGATGTCAAAGCGGTCTTTGTCCTGAATATCGGCCAGGTTCTCGGCCAGGGTGTTGGTGTGGATGATATTGGGGGCCTCGATACCATGCAGGATCATGTTCATGATGGCGATCACATAGGCCAGCGATTTCTTTTCCTTGCCGTAGAAGGTACGCTCTTGCAGGGTCTTTAACTGATCAGTAGTCAGGTTACCCTGATGCTTCAGGTAATCGAATGCCTCGCACAAGAAGCCTGCTGAACCGACTGCACCGTCATAGATGCGCTGCCCGACCTTTGGTGCTACCACCTGCACGATGGCCCGGATCAGCGGACGGGGGGTGTAATACTCACCTCCGTTACGACCGGCATTACCCATATTCTTGATCTTGGCTTCGTAAAGGTGGGACAGTTCGTGTTTCTCAGTCTGGGAACGGAAGCGCAGTTCATCAACGTGGTCAATGATCTCCCGCAGGTTGTAGCCGCTGTGGATCTTGTTCTTGATCTCGCCGAAGATCTGGCCGATCTTGTATTCAATGGTATTAGGGCCGCTCGCCCGTTGCTTGAAGCCATGCAGGTAAGGAAACAGCGTGCGGTCTACAAAATCCCGCAGGTCGTCGCCGGTCAACGCCTTGTTGTGATCAAGCGTACCGTCTGCCCCTTTGGGTGCTGCCCAACGCTCCCAGCGGTACGGCTCATCAAGGATAAAGGAATACGTCTTCCCCTCCAGCTCCGCCTCCATGGCCTTGTCCTGCTCCAGACCATCCAGATATTTGAGGAACAGCAGCCAAGAGGTCTGCTCGGTGTAATCCAGCTCGGTGGTGCAACCGGCCTCTTTCCAGAGTACATCGTCGATATTCTTGAATGCCTGTTCAAACATGGTTACTCACTTGTGGATAATCTTGGAACTTTACGGTAGAGAAAGGCCAGCCCGAACAGGCCGAAGGCCAGCAGGATGATGGTGGCACCGGACGGCAGGTTGAGCATAAACGAGAGCACAATCCCCCCCACCACCGCCGCCAGCGAGACCGCCACCGAGAGCAGCACGGTGACGCGGAAGCCGCGGGCCACCTGCAGGGCGGTTGAGGCCGGCAGGATCAGCAGGGCCGAGATCAGCATCACCCCCACCAGCTTCATGGCCAACACCACGGTCAGGGCGGTAAGCACCGCCAGCAGGCCGTTCAGGAACCGGCTCTTGATGCCGCCCACAGAGGCCAGCTCTTCGTTGAAGCTTAAGGCCACCAGATCATGGTAGTAGAGCCAGAGCAGCGTCAGCACCGTCAGAAACAGGGCGGCCGCCACCAGCAGCTCGGTGCGGCTGATGGCCAGGATGCTGCCGAACAGATAGCTGAACAGGTCCACCCCGTAGCCCCGCCCCAAGACCGCCAGCATCACCCCCAGCGCAATGCCCAGCGACGAGACGATGCCGATGGCCGCATCCCCCCCCAGTCGTGCCTTATGGGCCAGCTTGAGGATACCCAGCGAGGCCAACACCACCACCGGCAGCGACACCAGCAGCATGGCCGCCCCCTGCAGACCGGCAAACAGGGCCAGGGCCACACTGCCGAAGGTGATGTGGGCCAGACCGTCGCCGATCAGCGACAACCGACGCAGCACCAAAAAGACCCCCAGCACGGCGCACAGTACGCCGATCAGCGAGCCGGCCAGCAGGGCCCGCTGCATGAAGCCGTAGGAAACCATATCGATAAGCATGCTCATATCAGTGCCTGTGGCAGATCAGATGCTGTGAATGTTCGCCGAAAAAGGCGGACATCTCGGGTGAATGGCAGAATTGGTCAAAGGAGCCCCAGAACAGGACCTTCTTGTCCAGGTAGAGCATCTTGGAGGCGTACAGGCCGATAGTGCCGGTGTCGTGGGTCACCAGCAACACCGTGACCCCCTGTTCGCGATTCATCTGCGCGATCAGGCCGTAAAATCGTTCCCTCATCTCCGGGTCCAGGGCGGCGGTGGGTTCGTCCATCACCAGCAGTTGCGGTCGATTGACCAGGGCCCG
>Ga0074197_1000229_pt1 | contig 79890 bp, 80 predicted proteins | sample EPASupsiteSAE305_FD_64526 | JGI IMG/M metagenome (GOLD analysis project Ga0074197, IMG submission 64526) | Bioremediated contaminated groundwater microbial communities from EPA Superfund site, New Mexico - SAE3-05 reassembly with SPADES | ecosystem: Environmental > Aquatic > Deep subsurface >... | reverse complement strand
GCGTAGGACTCCAGCTTGCGCACCACCTTGATGAAGATCTCAGCGACGTCATCAAGCGCCTTCTGCAACTGCGCCTGGATGAACAGTACCGCAAGCGCATGACGCTTCGCGGTCTTGAGCGAACGCAGTTCCGCGACGTCCAGGGCCCGCGCTTCGGTGACCAGTTGGGCTCGTTTGCTAACAGACAGGATCGAGGGTGGCGCCGGCAAGCCTTCCGCCAGTGTCCGGTTTTGTCGCGTTAAGGCGGGAGAGGTAGTATTCGAGCCTGACAAATATGCTTTGGCTGGCCGATGAAGAAGACCGAAACACCGCGAAAGACGCTTGCCGCGGGCATCGCCCGAGCGCTAAAGCGCCTTCACTATCCGCTCGATGTGATGTTGCTGTGCGTTCGGTGGTACGTCGCGTACTCACTGAGTTTGCGTAATCTCGAAGAAATGATGGCCGAGCGCGGTATTGAGGTTGATCATTCCACGGTGCATCGTTGGGTGATCAAGTTGGTGCCGCTGTTCGAGAAGACGTTCCGTAAACACAAACAGCCGGTAGGCAAGAGCTGGCGGATGGACGAAACGTATATCAAAGTCAAAGGCCAGTGGAAGTACCTCTACCGGGCAGTGGACAAGGCGGGCAAAACAATCGATTTCCTGTTCAGAGCCAAGCGCGACAAGGTGGCAGCGCGGCGCTTCTTTGAAAAGTCGATCGCTCAGAACGGTGTACCCGAGACGATAACCATCGACAAAAGCGGCTCTAATCTGGCTGCGCTGCACGCGGTGAACGCCGAGCGGGAGACGCCCATCACGATCCGTCAAGTTAAGTACCTGAATAACGTGGTCGAGCAAGACCATCGGGCCATCAAACGCATCACCCGACCGATGCTGGGCTTCAAGGATTTTCGTTGCGCCCGCATCATCCTGTCCGGCATCGAAGTCATGCATATGATCAGGAAGGGGCAGTTGAAAACCGAGGATGGAACCCATCCGTCCGCCGCCGAGCAGTTTTATTCGATGGTTATGTGAGCAGTCCTTGTCATTTCGGGTCTGCTCATCAAGATGGCCTTATCGCGACAGAACCCGTGCGTATTCATGCCGCCCGTCGCCGAGTAGGTCGGCCGCCGCGTAGTCGCGCTGTGCCTGCACATAGACGCGGCAGACGTCGAGTGCGCTCAGTTCATTGCGGCCGATACGTCGATCGATAATCTGTGACGCACCCGACTTCACGTCGAACTGCCAGCCGCCCGTTTTCTGGACCAGTGGAATAGGGTAGGGCCACGCCTCGGCACCAAGGACCAGATGCGCTTCGCGCTGGTCGACGAGCTCGATCCGGTGTTTGTTCGCATAGGCAGAAGCGAGCCGGTTCTTGGCGTGCCGTTCTGCGATCGGGTCGCCAGATTGCACGAGCCGTTCGGCTCCCGCACCCAGGATTGCGATCACGTGGGCATTACTGCCGCTGCGCCAGGCGGCGTCGAGTGCGTCGGCCGCTTGCTGCGGCGAAGCGAATGTTTGCTGCGCAGCAGCGCCACGCGCGAAGAGCGCGCCGGTAACGGCCGCAATCAACAACATCCCACACGCCACGACGCTGCGGTAGAGCGGAGGTCCACGGCGGGCGGTGGTCTGAATATTCATGGCATCCTCGTTACGCGGATCCTTGATGGCGAGCGCATTCATCGCTGTCCCCTCCCGCCGCCTGACGGCTCGAAGCAGCCACCACCGCAGCCAGAAGGCATGCCGCGCTGGGGAGTTGCCTGCTGAAATGATGGCATTGTCATCCGGCTCGCGCGTCCGCGCTCGGCTTGCGTTCGAACATTCGCGCCATTGCCGAACGATTCGAAGACCGGTGGAAGGTGGGGTTCAGGCCCCACCGCGGCGCGAGGCAAGACCGTGTGTCCGCCCGCGCCACCGAAGGGTACCGCGCCGCGCTCTGTCGCGGTCACTGTGGCGGGAAATCCGCGCAGTTCGCGGGTCGCCTCCGGTACGCGTGCACTTGCGGCAAACCGGGCCTGAACCTGCGGATTGCGGTAGGGGACGCCATGGTGGTGGTCGGGGTCGTGCTGCCAGACGCCGGTGGTCGGGACATGATGGCCGTTGAGCTCGCCGAAGCGACCACGGTCAACGTCGATGTGGTGCCGTGGCCAGTCCCATCGGCACCAGCCCCACAATGGCGCGACGACCGTGACGCCGATCCAGCCAAAGCCAATGCCGCTGACAATCACGCCGTCGAAATACCCGGGAAAGTAGTAGGGAGGGAACCCTGGATACGGCCAGACGCCATAGATCAGTTCCGGATTGTAGACCGGCACGTAGACGACGTCTGGCATAGCCGGCTCAATCGTAATCTCCTGAGGCGTGGCGGTGACGATTTCCTGCTGCGTGGTGTTTAATGTGCCGGCTGCGGCGGCCCTTTGGCGCAGCCGCTGGATGGCATTGCTCACCGCTGCCTGGTCAGCGAGAAACGCATCACCCAGCTGTTCGGTCCACTCGAGATTGCCATCCATCATGGCGAGAACTTGCGGAAACGCGACCAGCGATTTGACGCTCGGATCCCACGGCTGGTTCGTGAGCGCCGCTGCGAGCGCATCGCCGCTTAATGCGGCATTGTTCGGATCCTGCAGCCAGCGGTGAGCCTCGACAATCTCAAGCGGGTATGTCGCCGCCATCAGGATTTGTGCAATCAGCGGGTCAGGGTAGAGCGCGATCGGCGCAAGCATCTGGTCCAGTGCCGCGGGTGCAAGCGCAGGGGCCGCTTGTGCTGGTGCCGCCTCGGGCGCTTGCGCTGAAACTTGCGGTGGTATCTGCGCTAGTGCCCCCGACGCAAACAACTCTACGCTTAAAGCAGCCGTGACAATGGTTCGGACTGCAGTTATTTTCATTATCTCCCTGCGCCGGTCAGCGCAGCCGTATCGTGCGCCGGCCAACAGTTGAAAGTAGACCGGATCCCGCCGGGCGCCAACTTGATCCACGTCAAACTGCGTTGCGCCTCGATCTGTCCACTGGACTCGTACCAATCATCGGCGTTGCGAGGCCCATCACGGTCATGGACTGTTCCGAACGACATCATCCACTTCAAGCGACCTTGTGCAGACTGTGCCAGACCCATGGCGGGCAAGGTCGAGGGCTTCGCCAATCCGCAGAAGGAAGCTGTTGAATCGGGCGCCATCTGGGGTTATCGTACCTTCCGTGCAATCTCTGGCAGTTTGATCTTCAAAGCCCATATTGATCAATGGCTTCCGAAACCGACGATCGTGCGGAAGCTGCTCGAACTGCCGAGCCTTGCTGCAAGCCACTCTGCGCGCGACTACCGCCATAATTTGCACGGAAGGTACGATAACCCCACGAAGCGCTCAGCATCACCGAACTCGCTCAGGCGCAGCTTCATGCCGTCCATATTGTCCATTCGTGGCGTGCGTCGCCTTACGCCGGTTACTACGACGCCGAGGCCCAGCGTAGTGTGCTTCGGGAATACGGCCGGATTACCCTGGCCGCAGCACGTAGGGCGACGGCCGAACGCGGCGCGTCGGGTGACACTGAAATCGACGAAACCTAAAGTGCGGCAGATGACATTCCGAGTTGCCTGCAGCGCTGCGCGCGACGTCAGGGTGGCAACCTTGTCGTGATGGCACGCAAGGCAGGCATGGCGTGGGCACGGCCGTGCCTGGTAGCGTCGCCGACCGGTTCCCGCGCATGTCGACTTGCCCGGGCATGCTGATCCGATCCGACGCAGGCCTGTCACCGTGATGCCGCGTACCGACCGTGCAACTTTGCCGGCCTATCCGGATTGGTATAAAGTCAATCCTTGACTACCACGCGATGGATGCGCATCGCCGCATCCGTTCCTCATGAGTCTGCCGCCAGTATGAAATACAAAGACTATTACGAGATCTTGGGTCTCGAGCGCAGCGCGTCTCAGGAGGACGTCAAACGTTCGTATCGGAAGCTCGCGCGCAAGTACCACCCGGACCTCAGCAAGCACACGGACGCCGAAGATCGCTTCAAGGAACTGGGTGAAGCCTACGAGGTGCTCAAGGAGCCGGAGAAGCGCGCGGCCTACGACCGCATGGGCAGCGAATGGCGCAACGGCCAGGACTTCCAGCCGCCGCCGAACTGGGACGAGGGCTTTGAATTCCGCGGCGCGGGCAACGAGGCTGGCGAACAAGCCGAATTCCACGATCTCTTCGAGAAGATGTTCGGCGGCGCGCGTGGCGTGCATCCGCGGCAGCGGCCTTTCGATGTGCGCGGCGAAGACCATCACGCAAAGGTACTGATTGATCTCGAAGATTCCTATCGCGGCGCCCAACGCTCGATTTCGCTGCAAATGCCGGTGATCGATGAGCAAGGCCATGTTTCACTAGAAACGCGTACGCTCGATGTATCCATTCCAAAGGGGATTCGTGCGGGCCAGCACCTGCGGCTGAGCGGGCAGGGAGCCGCAGGCGCCACGCCCGGAACTGCCGGCGACCTCTACCTGGAAATCGCCTTTCGGGAACACCCGCGCTTTCGCGTGGAGGGGCGCGACGTCTCGCTCGAGTTGCCGGTGGCGCCGTGGGAAGCGGGCCTCGGCGCGCAGGTTACCGTGCCGACGCCTGACGGTGCAGTCGAGATGACGGTGCCAGCCGACTCTGCCGGCGGCAGGCGCTTGCGGCTCAAAGGCAAGGGCATTCCAGGCAACCCGCCTGGCGATCTCTATGTGATTTTGAACATCGTGCTGCCGCCGGCGGATAGCGACACTGCGAAGGCCGCTTATGATGCGATGCGGCAGGCGTTCAACTTCAATCCTCGCGCGCACTTCTATCGGTGATCATCGTGAAAGAGACGAGTACAACGACCTATTTGCAAGGGCAGATTGTCGACGAGAACGTCGAGTTCACCTTAGTTGAATTGAGCCGGGTGAGCGGGGCATCGGAGGAGGAATTGACGCTCTGGGTGTCTGAGGGCGTGTTTGAGCCACGAGGCGAGCGGCCGCAGGAGTGGCGCTTCAGCGGCGCGGCGCTGCGGCGCGTCCGGACCGCACAGCGGCTGGCACACGACTTTCAGATCAACCCTCCCGGCGTCGCGCTAGCCCTCGATCTGCTCGACGAGATCGACGCATTGCGCGCGCGTGTGAAGAGCCCTCGTGGAAACTAGGCGAGCCTGTGCGTGATGTCCTGCTGCACAGCGACCGCTAAGGCCGATCCGAATGATCCGGGCATCAGTCCTGTAAACGCGCAGCTCTGAATCTGAAGTTCAACGCAGCTATTCAGGACGATAGCCTGTATTTCCTACCTCTGAATCTGTTGCCGTTCAACTTCGCAGCGAAGCCGAATGACGTATCGGCATCGGCCTGATCTAGTCACTGCGCGCCGGCTAGCTCGCTGTGGTGTGCGTTAATTCGCGCTTACGGCGCAGTGGGCAAGTGTATTGTAATGGAGCGAAAAGCGTACGATGAGGCCGTCGACCGCTACAACGTCAGCCTGAACATTTTTCCGCATAATGTCGAGGCAGCGCATGCTGGCGCTGCGTGCGCGACCGAAGTTCGGTGTTGTTGACGAAAGGGCGAAGCGGTAGCCACGTACGAACTTCGACGCGCTGCGTGGCTCGATGCGGGTGTGATGCGCGTATGTGTGCAGGACTGTGAAGGAGGGCCGTGAGGCGGGCTGTGACGAAGGCGCTGCATGCGAGGCCGGCGCCTTTCTGACTGCGGGTTTGTCGCGCCCGGCGCTGCTTGCCTTCATCCGGCGGCGTGATTGCCGTCGTCAACGTCGCCGCGCTTGCGCGCCGGACTGCCACGCCTGCGCCAAGGTTTGCAGCCGGCCCGGCGGCGTCCCCACCGTTATTGGGCTCAGGTCTGCCTGCTGCGTTTTGCCGGCGAGCTCCTGCTGCGGCGCTTCGTTCATTTCGAATGACCGTATCATCTTGGAGCGCATCGAAACGGCCCACGGCCCGGTTGCCTTCGCGGACCGGGTCGTCGAGCATCTGGCGCTACGCCTGGTCGCTGCGGCGGGCGACAGATTTTTCCTGCTCGCCCCGCGCAGTGGCGTCCCGGGCTATTGCAACCGAGCCAAGCACCTCGCCTTCCTGATTGCACACTATCGCGAACGTCATTTCGACGTAAAGCTTGTCGCCAGCCTTGTTGATCGCACGGGTCAACGTCGCACGGCCATGTAGCCTTGTGTGACCACTTGTCATCGCCGCTTCAAAGCCGCGCCAGTGAGCGGCACGCAGATGCTCCGTGATGATCAGATCGAGATTCTGGCGTAGCGCGGCACTGTAGCCGAACAGCGTGGCGGCAGCGCGGTTCCAGCGCACGATGGTGCCGGGACGGTCGGCATAGATGACGGCATCAGCAGTCTGAGACGGCTGACAAAGTACCCCAAAAGCCTGGCCACGCGCCGGGCTTTGTCGTTTAACGAGCTTCATGCTCAAGAAACCGACACCCATGCAGCACGAACTCGAGATGGTCACGCTTGAGGAACTCGTGCCGAAGGACCACCTGCTGCGCAAGATCGAGGCGGCAGTGAATTTCGAGTTCATCCGCGAGCAGGTGGCGCACCTGTACTGCACGGACAACGGGCGGCCCGCGCTGGACCCGGTGGTGATGTTCAAACTGCTGTTCGTCGGCTACCTGTTTGGGGTGCGCAGCGAGCTGCCGACTCATGCGCGAGGGGCAGGTCAATGTCGCTTAGCGGTGGTTCGCGCGCTTGCCGCTGACTGACCGGGTGGCCGATGCCTCGACGTTCTCGCAGAACCGGCGCCGGCGTTTCACCAACACGACGGTCTACCAGGAGATCTTCGACGCGATCGTTGAGCAGGCGATGGGACGCGGCATGGTCGAGGGGCGTATGCTCTACACCGACAGTACCCACCTGAAGGCCAACGCCAATAAATGCAAGTTCGATCTGGTACAGCTCGAGCAGACACCGTCGGCGTATCTGGCCACGCTGGATGGCGCGGTCGACGCCGATCGTGCCGCGCACAATAAAAAGCCGCTCAGGCGTGACGGGCCGCAGGCCAGCGACAAGGGAAAGAACGACGACGACATGCCGGGTTCGTCGGGGACAGGCGAAGGCAAGGAAACGAAGGTGAGCCGCACCGACCCTGAGAGCGGCTACATGGTGCGCGACGACAAGCCAACGGGCTTCTTCTATCTGGATCACCGCACGGTCGACGCGCGCTATTCGATCATCACTGACACCCACGTGACGCCGGCCTCGGTGCACGACAGTCAGCCTTATCTGGCGCGTCTGGACCGGCAGCGCAGGCGCTTCGGTTTCCATGTGCAGGCCGTGGGGCTGGACGCGAGCTACTTCACGCCGGCAATCTGTCAGGGGCTGGAAGATCGTGGCATCGACGGCGTGATGGGCTATCGCACGCCGAATCACAATCCCGGGTTCTTCTACAAACGTGACTTCAGGTACAGCCGGTATCGGGAGGAATACACCTGTCTGCAGGGACAGGTGCTGCGCTACAGCACAACGAACCGCGCGGGCTACCAGGAGTTCAGGTGCGATCCGTCGCAATGCGGTGGCTGCCCGGTGCGCGAGAAATGCACGACGAGCGCCAACCACATGAAGGTGGTCATCCGGCACGTCTGGGAGCGCGCAAAAGAGCGGGTCGATGCGCGTCGCCTGACCGACTGGGGCCGCGCGATCTACAAGCGGCGCAAGGAAACGGTGGAGCGCAGCTTTGCCGATGCCAAACAGCTGCACGGGCATCGTTACGCGCGCATGCGTGGCCTGCGCAAAGTGGCCGAGCAGTGCCTGCTGGGCTCGGCGGCGCAAAACATCAAGAAGATCGCCCTGCTGGTGGCACGCCTGAAGGCGTGTTTGCGCGTGCCTGGCTCCCGTCCTGTCGTCCGGCACAAGCTCGCCACCGCGTTTCTGGCCCGCTTCGTCCGATCTGGGGAGGCCCATCGCACAATCTGCCGGGCCTGAAAAACAAACCCCCACGCTCCGAAAAACGTGGGGTTGGTCAGCAGTCTGTGACGGCATCAGCCGTCTGTTCGATTATCCATTCAGCAAGCGCGGGTGTTTCTTCCATGACGTCACTCCTGACCCTTCAAAGGCACGATGGGACTTTACATGTGCGTGGTCGAGCGATAGGCGATTCACTCGATGTGCAATGGCAGTGCAGAAAACCCCGCGGCTGGATAGACGGCGTTCGTGGGGGGCAGCCAGGAACGAGCGCAATCCAGTGAGTGCTAGCGAGTAGTTCTTCGATGCCAATACGCAATTCCAGCTGCGCGAGCGGGGCACCCGGACAATCGTGAATGCCGGAACCGTATAGCAGATTATTAGCCGGATCGCGGTCGAGCCGGAATTCGTCGGGCTCTCCAAAAACCGTCTCGTCCCGGTTCGCGGATGCCCAGATGAGCGTGATACGCTGGCCAGCGGGTACCGCGCGGCCGCCGATTTCCGCAGGCCTGGTACTGATGCGGCGGTTGGCGATGAGCGGTGCGCGGATCCGGAGTATCTCGTCGATGGCCTCCGGTAATAGCGACGGCTGCGCGCGCAATCGCCGCTGGATATCGGGATGTTCGGCAAGGTAATGAGCGAGAATCCCCACGCACGCCGCAATCGTCCCGAGTTCACCGACGGTCCAGTTGCGCAGGACGCTGACTATTTCGTCGTCGTGGAGCAGCCGGTCCCCGATCCGCTCACGTAGCAGGCTCGTCGTGATATCGTCCGGTGCATTCGCGCCCGATTTCCGCCGTTGCACAAGCAAGCCCTTGATGTAGGTGTCAAATTCGACGGCCACCCGGTCGAGAGCGATTCTGTCACCCGTCAGTGTGGCTTCACGGTTTTTGCGAATCCAGTGAAGAAGTGGCGTGCGTAATTCCTTTGGCCAACCGAGAAAAGCGCACTGGATGTTCATCGCAAAGTCTTGTGCAAACCGGGCGTTAAATTCGATTTCACCGCCTCTCGAAAGTCCATTTGCCAGACTGCCGGCAATCTCCCGGCACACCGGTTCAAAGATCATCATCCGCCGCGGGCTGAAATAAGGCTCGATAATGCTTCTGTACCGGGTGTGCTCTGGAGGATCCATGCCATTGGGCACGGAGAGATAGCTCGAGACTGCACTACTAAACGTTTCAGGATCGTTAAGCACACGCATGATATCGTCGTGACGGAACAGGGATAAGTTCAGGTAGTCACTGTGCGCGACGGGACAGCGGTGGCGCATGTCATCATATGCCGCAGCCTGATCGCGCGTGACGTCCTCGGACCTCGGATCCCAATCGTTGATCGGCTTCTCGTTCATGCTCATTCCTTACCTGCGCCCGGCATCGAACGTCGGGTGTGTCGTGACTTCCCGGGGCACGGCATGATCCCGGTCAGGTGCGGAGTATCCCGCGATTCCGTAACCGCGCAACTGAACCAATCGTTTCGTTGTACTCGGCCCCGTTTCATGGGGAACGCGTCATTGGCGAGACCCTCACGGCCAATGAGATATATGTTCAGGACGGACCAAATAGAACGGGCTGACCGTGCGTATCGAATGGGATGAACATACCGATGGACCCTGCCTTGATCGACTCCACCATCGTGTTCAATGGCGCTTCAGCGTCTTCAGTCCGCGGCACACACCCGTTTTTTCCCGAGAGTGCTGCGACGAAGACGATTGCCCATTCCTGGAGAACCTGTCGCGATTCTTCGAGCAGGTCGCTAAACGTGCCGATTTCGTCGGGCGTTTTGTCCACGCACATCAGAGGTGTCAACGCGCCACCCTGACCAGCATGGAAGCGGGCCCGCTGTTCGGGTGTGCAGTCGTCTGGCAACTCAACCGTGGTAAATACGAATAACAGGCGCTGAGGTTCGGGTTGTTGCCGCGCGACGTGAATCAGCTCATCAAAACTCGAAATACTCATCTTCAATCATCCATGTGATGTCGTGTCGATAGGACACAATACGTCGGTTGTTCATTCAGTCACCGCAGGAACTGTTCCGTCGATGCGGACCTGTCGCACGCTGGATTGATACAGGAGAATCAGCGACACCCAGACGATGCCGTAGAGAAACATGAAGCAACTCGAGCGAACACCGAGCCAGTCAAGAACCACACCGAAAAGGATCGGTAGCAGGAAGCCACCCAGTCCGCCAGCCAGTCCAACGATGCCGGTTACGACGCCCATTTGCTCCGGAAAGTCGTCAGCGACGTACTTGAACGTCGACGCCATACCGAACGCGAACACCACGCCGAGAATGAACAAAAGTCCGATGAAAACCCGGACGCCCAGATGGATATGGAAACTGCGCGGGCCGTCGATCGTGCTCACCACGAAAGCGGTGTCCGGGTACGACAACAGGAATAGACATACCCAGGCGACCCACAAGCCCCACCACGTCACCTTATGCGCACCGAAGCGGTCGGACAGGGCGCCACCCAGTGCGCGCAATACCGATCCCGGCAGCGAAAAGCCGGCGGCTAACGCCGCGGCGGTGACGACCGAAAAGCCGAATTCACCCTTCAGATATTGTGGGATCCACAATGATAACGCGGTGAAACCACCGAAGCAGATCGAGTAGTACTGGCAGTACTTCCATATCTTGGGGTCCTTCAGAACCTGGAACTGCCTGTACCACGGCCCCGCCGATTTACCTGCGCCTGGGTCGGTCGCGGAGCCCAGCCAGAAGATCAACGCAGTGACGAGGAGCGCGACCGCGTAGATCTTCGGGACAGCGCGCCAGCCCCATGCCGCCTGCAACGAAGGCGTGATGAACAGATTCACGGCGGCGCCGACCGTGCCGGCGCCAAAGAAGCCCATTGCAAAGCCACGCTTTTCGGGCGGGAAGAACCGTGCGACATACGGCGTGCCCACCGCGAACGATGCGCCGACCGCGCCGAGACACAGACCGATCGCGAGGAACTGCCAGAACACCGTCGCGTAGGCGATCAGGAACACGGGGATAGCGCAGAGGACCAGCAACAGCGTCATCACCACGCGACCACCAAACCGATCGGTCCAGATGCCCAACGGCACGCGCAAAAGCGCGCCGGTCAGAACCGGTGTGGCCGTCAGCAGCCCGAACTCCGTGCCGTTCAGCGCAAGCTCGGTTCGTAGCTCGATGCCGAGTACGCCGAACATCATCCAGACGACGAAGCAGACCAGAAATGCCAAAGTCGTGACACATAGAACCAATATGGGACTTCTTTGTGAACTCATAACGGCTCCATGGCAGGACAAGGCTGACGGTGCGGACATCATCGATCAATGTGGGGGCGATGGGCGCGTGCCGAATGCAGATGCCCATACGCTGCAAACGGCGCGGCCAATCACTATTGCAATAACAGGCCGGGGCGCACATCCAGAGCGATGCCGCGCAGTTCGGCGCTCGATGCCAGCAGGTTCAAATATTGCTGAATCGACTTGTGCCGGACATGCTCGGAGAGATAACGTTCGATGGTCGCCTGCACTGCTTCAAACGGAAGGGATTCACCCGCGATGCGACGCTCTATCCAGACAATATGAAAGCCATAGCGCGTATTGACGAGCCCCGGTAACAGGCCGATGTGCTGGCTGCCGAAAATTGCCGTCTCGAATTCCGGCACGCTCTCGCCACGGGTCAACTGCCCCAGATTTCCACCGACTTGCCCGGACGGACAATTGGATAACGTCCGGGCGAGCGAGTCGAACCGGTCGGGATGCTGCGCGAGCTCGCGGTGCGCTTCTTCGGCGCGAGCTCGGACCCGCGTCATCGCTGTCTTTTCGGTCAACGCAAAGAGGATGTGGCGCGCAAAGGCCAGGTCCGGACTGTGGAACTTCGGCATGTTCGCTGCGTAGTAGCGCTGGCATTCTTCGGCAGACGGGACCGGCGTCGTACATTCCAATTCCAGCAAACGGTCAATGGTCTCATCGTCGAGATCGGCGCCGCTAGCCGACAGACCTGTTGCAACGGCGCGCTGGGCCAGTAGTTCACGCACGACCAGCGTCCGGCGTGCAGCGTGGTCGGGATCGGGCTCGTCTGCGTGCAACGCGGATTCCGCTGCAATGGCGGCGGCTTCGATTACGGCGCCGTTGACGCTAAGTATGTCAATGGTGGCGGGCGCTGATGAGATATCGTGGTTTGTGGGCATGAAAGATGTCTCGAGTTAGCGCTTACGCACGATCTGGTGGGGCCGAACCAGGTAACCCAACGTGGCCATGCCGCTCCAGATGTGGACGAGGCGGGTGAACGGGGAAATGAGGAAAATCGTGAAGCCGAGCGCAATATGGATCTTGTAGACGAGCGGTGCCTGGATGATGAGATCTGCCGTACCTGGTTGAAACGTGACGACTCCTTTCACGTAGTCGCTCAGGACTTCGAACATCGCGCCGTCCATATGAGCCAATGACAGCGGTATGGTAGCCAGTCCGAGCGCGAGTTGCAGCCACAGAATTGCCAGCACCAGGATGTCCGCATGAGCGCTATTGATGCGAATGCGCGGATCGGACAGGCGTCGGTAAAGCAGGATCGACAGTCCGACGATCGCGACGATGCCCGCGATACCGCCCGCCATCACCGCGAGCCATTGATGCTGGGAGGCGTTCAGGAATGGCGACACCATCCAGTGTGGGGCAAGGAACCCTGCGAAGTGGCCGCCGATCACAATCAATACGCCGACGTGGAACAGATTGCTTCCAAGGCGTAGTTGACGGCGTCTGAGCAATTGCGACGAATCGCTCTTCCAGGTGTACTGCTCGCGATCGAAACGGATCAGGCTGCCAAGCAACCAGATCGCGAGACACACGTAAGGATAGATGCCAAATAGCAGTGCGTTGACGAAGTGCTGACTCATGAGGTTTCTCCAGCCAGGATCCTGTTCTCTAATGCGCGGAATGTGAGCATGGAAATCTGCGCTTTCTGGTTAACGCGACGGTCTTTTGTCGTAAAACTGGATTGGTTGGGGCTCCCTGGATAAAGGTGCTTGCGCACCCAGGAAGCTCACCGGCTCCTCCTGCCACTCGCGATCGAGTGCTTCGCCGTCAACCTCGCGCGTCATGGCGGCGTCGCACACGGTCGCATTCGCGTTCGCCAGCGGTGCCACGCCGGCGAGTGGCAGCAATGCGGCAACGGCCGCGAAATACGGTGTTCCGCGCTCGGCTAATTTGGTCGCAATCTGCCGGCTGATATCGGCAATTTCGCCAAGCAGCGCGTGCGCTTGAGCGGGTGTTTCATGAGACAGAAACTCAAGGAAAACCGGCAAGTAGTCAGGTAGTTCGCCGGCGCCGAGAAACAGGCCCTTCGCTTCGTACATGGCGAGCAGATCCACCATCGCCTGCCCGCGTTCGCGCGACTCGCCGTGGACGTGTTCAAACAGATAGAGCGAAGTGGCTCGGCCGCGATCGAAGATTTCGACGTAGTCTTCCTGCAGATCCAGCAGCGGCCGCGCCGACAGTCGCTCGACCAGATCGATCAAGGCCGCGCGTGTGTCCGACGGCAAGCCAGCATGCCCGGCCAGCGCGGCGCGGATCTCATCGAGCGCTACGATCAGTGTTTGATCGGGATAGTCCAGCAGTGCGCCCAACATGCTGAAAATCAGACGGTTATCTTCCATTTATTCACCCGCCGCACGAATGGGGATTGTCTTGCGAGCCTTGTTGATGCCCTTGCGTCCGCCGAACAGGCTGGTTTCCGTTGTGCCGTCGGAACACCCGTTGCCGAAGGAGAAGCCGCACGATGCGCGCAAGTCGAAGGCATCTTCCGCATATTCGCGGTGGGCGGTCGGGATTACGAATCTATCTTCGTAATTGGCAATCGCGAGATATCGGTACATCTCATCTACTTGTGCGCTGTTCAGATCGACTTCGCTGAGCAGTTCCGGACTCTCGCGACGTTCGACATGGCGCTCGCGCATGAAGGCGCGCATCGCCAGCATTCGCTTGAGGGCAAGCCGAACCGGTGCTTCGCGACCGGCGGTGAGCAGATTGGCAAGATAGCGCAGCGGGATGCGCAGCGAATCGACGTCGGGCAGCAAGCCCTTCATGCCAAGCCGGCCGTCGTTGGTGGCCGAGTTGATCGGCGACAGCGGCGGGACGTACCAGACCATCGGCAAAGTGCGGTATTCGGGGTGAAGCGGAAAAGCGATCTTCCACTCCATCGCCATTTTGTACACCGGTGAATGGCGTGCCGCTTCGAGCCAGTTCTCTGGCACGCCGTCGCGAGCCGCCTGCTCACTTACGGCCGGGTCGTTCGGATCCAGGAAGATCGACAGTTGCGCTTCATACAGATCCTGTGGGTCCTTGACCGATGCGGCTTCCTCGATCCGGTCGGCGTCGTACAGCAGAACGCCGAGATAGCGTATCCGACCGACGCAGGTTTCCGAGCACACGGTTGGCTGGCCCGCCTCGATACGCGGATAGCAGAAAATGCACTTCTCCGACTTGCCGCTTTGCCAGTTGTAATAGATCTTCTTGTAAGGGCACCCGGACACGCACATCCGCCAGCCACGGCACTTGTCCTGGTCGATCAGAACGATGCCGTCTTCCTCTCGTTTATAGATCGCGCCGGAGGGGCAGGAGGCCACGCACGCGGGATTCAGGCAGTGCTCGCAGAGTCGCGGCAGGTACATCATGAAGGTGTTTTCGAATTCCCCGTAGATGTCGGTCTGCACCTGATCGAAGTTGTAGTCCTGCTTACGTTTCTCGAATTCTCCGCCGAGAATTTCTTCCCAGTTCGGACCCCACTGGATATTCTCCAGGCGCTCGCCGGTGATCAGCGAACGCGGTCGGGCGACCGGCCCAACCTTGACGTCGGGTGCATCGTGCAGATGCGCATAGTCAAACGTGAACGGTTCGTAGTAGTCGTCGATCTCCGGCAGGTTCGGGTTGCCGAAGATATTGGCGAGCACACGCCACTTGCTACCGGCACGAAGCTCAATCTTGCCGTTCGTCTTGCGCTTCCACCCGCCGTTCCAGCGATCCTGGTTTTCCCAGTCCTTCGGATAGCCGACGCCTGGTTTCGTTTCGACATTGTTGAACCACGCGTACTCCATTCCCTCGCGCGAGGTCCAGACGTTCTTGCAGGTGACGGAGCAGGTATGGCAGCCGATGCATTTGTCCAGATTCATCACCATACCGATCTGCGCGCGGATTTTCATGGCTTCTCTCCAGTCTCATCGTCGGCCATCGCAAGTGTCGGCGCGCCATGGGCGAGCGTGTGCTGATGACGCGCGGCTTCGGCCGCCGACAGCACCGACGAGGGCGTCGACTCATCCTTCCAGTCGATCGTTTTCATTTTGCGGACGATCACAAATTCGTCGCGATTGGAGCCGACAGTGCCGTAATAGTTGAAACCATATGAGAGCTGCGCATAGCCACCGATCACGTGGGTCGGTTTCGGCATGATGCGCGTGACCGAATTGTGAATGCCGCGGACCCCGGAGACTTCGGAGCCCGGTGTATTGATGATCTTTTCCTGCGCGTGATACATCATCACGGCGCCTACTGGAATGCGCTGGCTGACAACGGCGCGCGCAGTTAGCGCACCGTTCAGATTGAACGCCTCAATCCAGTCGTTATCGACGACGCCAATCTTCCTGGCATCGATCTCTGAGATCCAGACGATCGGGCCGCCGCGCGACAGCGTCAGCATCAACAGGTTGTCGGTGTAGGTGCTGTGAATGCCCCATTTCTGATGAGGGGTCAGGAAGTTCAGTGCGATCTCCGCGTTGCCGTTTGAACGGCTGCCGGCCATGCCAGTGGTGCTGCGCGTGTCGATTGGCGGCTTATAGACACAGAGCGATTCGCCAAAGTCGCGCATCCACGCGTGGTCCTGATACAGCTGTTGACGTCCGGACAGAGTGCGCCAGGGAATCAGCTCATGCACATTCGTGTAGCCGGCGCTATAGGACACATGTTCGGATTCGATGCCACTCCATGTCGGCGACGAGATGATCTTGCGCGGCTGCGCCTGAATATCCCGGAAGCGGATTTTTTCATCCTCGCGAGCGCGCGAGAGATGCGTGTGATCGGTGCCCGTGAGCGCCGACAAGGCTTGCCACGCTTTGGTCGCGACGGCACCGTTGGTTTCCGGGGCAAGCGACAGAATCACTTCGGCCGCATTGATCGCCGAAAGAATCTGCGGTCGCCCGTGCGAAACGCCCGCGTCGGTAACCGGATAGTTCAGTGCTCGAAGCTGTTCGATTTCCTCGCCGGTTTGCCACGTAATGCCTTTGCCGCCATTGCCGAGCGAGTCGAGCAGCGGTCCGAGCGAGGTGAACTTGCGATAGGTATTCGGATAGTCTCGTTCGACGACCGCAATGCTTCCCATCGTTTTGCCAGGAACCGGATCGCACTCATCGTGACCCCAGTCGGCAATGCCGTCGGCTTGGGCGATTTCGCTGGCACTGTCGTGCTGGAGCGGCGACATCACGACGTCGCTTTCCACGCCGAGATGGCCTTCGGCCAGTTCAGAGAACTTTCGTGCGATGCCTTTATAGATCTCCCAATCGCTTCTGGATTGCCATGCTGGGTCGACGGCCGCCGACAGCGGGTGGATGAACGGGTGCATGTCGGACGTATTCATATCGTCCTTCTCGTACCACGTGGCGGTCGGCAGCACGATGTCCGAATAGAGGCACGTGGTGGACATCCTGAAGTCGAGCGTCACAACGAGGTCGAGCTTGCCCTCGGGCGCTTGCTCGTGCCACTTCACCTCGTTGGGCAGGATGCCGGCGCTCGTACCCAGATCTTTTCCCTGCACGCCGTGCTCGGCACCGAGCAGATGCTTGAGGAAGTACTCATGTCCTTTGCCGGACGATCCCAGCAGGTTCGAGCGCCAGACAAACAGGTTTCTTGGAAAATTTTCCGCAGCGTCGGGATCGATGCACGACATCTCAAGCGAACCATCCTTCAGACCCTTCGCGACATAAGCGGCGGCGTCCGCGCCGGCTGATGCCCGGCCGAGTTCGAGCGGATTCGTCTTGAACTGCGGCGCGGACGGCAACCAGCCCATCCGTTCGGCACGGACGTTGTAGTCGATCGGGCTGTCGGCGAACCCGCTGCCGTCGGCGAGCGGCGATAGCAGTTCGGTGACTTTCATCGTTTCGTAGCGCCATTGGTCGGTATGCGCATAAAAAAACGACGTGCCGTTCATGACGCGCGCCGGCCTGTACCAATCGGTCGCGAATGCCAGCGGCAGCCAGCCGGTTTGCGGCCGGAGCTTTTCCTGGCCGACATAGTGAGACCAGCCGCCGCCGGATTTGCCGACGCAACCGCACATGACGAGCAGATTGATGATTGAGCGATAGCTCATGTCCATATTGAACCAATGGTTCAAGCCCGCGCCGACGATCACCATCGACTTGCCTTCGGTCTTCTGGGCGTTATCGGCGAATTCGCGTGCAACAGCGATGACTTCATGCCGTTTGACGCCGGTAATCTTCTCCTGCCACGCGGGTGTGTACGGTACGTCATCGTCGAAACTGGTCGCGACGTTCGGGCCGCCGAGTCCCTGATCCACGCCATAGTTGGCAACGAACAGATCGTAGACCGTGGCAACCAGAATTTCACCGGAGCGGGTGGCGATCTTGCGTACGCCGATGCGCCGCGGCAATACGCTGGCATGACCGGTATGCGTGAAGTGAGTATGTTCGACGTTGCCGAAATAGGGGAAGGCGACGTCGATCGTCTCGTCGTGCTTCTCCACGAACGACATGACCGGTCGGATCGCATTGCCGTGGACATCCTCTTCTTTCAGATTCCATTTGCCGGCGTCGCCACCTTCCTTTTGTCCCCAGCGAAAGCCGATCGATCCGATTGGCGCGACAAGCTTGCCGCTCAATTCATCGAACGCTACAGTTTTCCAGGTGGCGTTGTTCTCCTGGCCGGATGCATCATCGAGCTCGTCTGCTCTCAGGAGTCGTTCGGGCACATAGTGCTCGCCCTGTTTGACGATGCGCACGAGCAGCGGCATGTCGGTGTAACGTCGGCAGTAGTCCGAGAAATATTTGCTCTTGCCGGCGACGTGAAACTCTTTAAGCACGACATGACCCATCGCGAGACCGAGCGCCGCATCGGTGCCTTGCTTGGGATGCAACCAGATGTCGCCGAACTTCGCCCCCTCGGCGTAATCGGGAAAGATCGATACGATCTTGGTGCCGCGATAGCGCACCTCGGTCATGAAATGAGCGTCGGGGGTGCGCGTTTGCGGCACGTTGGAACCCCACAACATGATGAAGGTCGAGTTGTACCAGTCGGCTGATTCCGGGACGTCGGTCTGTTCGCCCCACGTCTGCGGCGACGCGGGCGGCAGGTCGCAGTACCAGTCGTAGAAGCTCAGACTGACGCCACCGATCAATGACAGATAGCGACTGCCTGCCGCATAGGACACCATCGACATCGCGGGTATTGGCGAAAACCCGATGATCCGGTCCGGTCCATGTCGTTTGATGGTATGGATGTTTGCCGCGGCAACTATCTCGTTTGCTTCGTCCCAGCTTGAGCGAACGAATCCACCCAGTCCGCGGCGACGCGTATATGAGGCGCGGGCTTCCTGATCATTTACGATCGCGCTCCACGCTTCCACCGGAGCGAGCGTCACGCGCTTTTCTCGCCACTGCCTGAGCAATGCACTGCGAATTAGCGGATATTTAAGGCGATTTGCGCTGTAGAGATACCACGAATAGGACGCGCCACGCGCACAGCCGCGTGGCTCGTGATTCGGCATATCAGGACGGGTGCGAGGGTAATCGGTCTGCTGGGTTTCCCAGGTGACGATGCCGCTTTTGACATAGATTTTCCACGAGCAGGAACCTGTGCAGTTGACGCCGTGGGTCGAGCGCGCGATCTTGTCATGCTGCCATCTTTGCCGGTAGGCGTCCTCCCATCCACGGTCTTCATGGGTTGTCATCCCATGGCCTTCAGAGAAGGTTGGCCTCGATGTGGAGAAGTATTTCAGGCGATCAATAAAGTGGCTCATCTGATCGACTCCATGGCGCTGGATGCTCGAAGCATACGCGCGTTGTTCAAAATTGTGGGCACCCAGATTGTTTTCATGACACTCGCCGATGGATTGAACTTTGGAAAATCTGCGCCAGGATTCTTATGATTTCTGGAATAGGGACTGTTTTTCTCGACCAGGGCTAGTGCGGACGTCATGCACATTGCATAGCAGCAATCCTCAGGTTTCCCCGGGCTGGTGGGGTGCGGCGAAGTAAGCTCCGCGTTAGCGCCTAACTCCCGCTATTGAACTGGCCACGTGCCGTACCCGCAGGCTGTGCACCTGACTTGCCTCAGCATGGCGTTTAGCTGTCAGCCGGCTTTGCCATCGATACGGGACGCGCTCAGGTAGGGCACGTATTTGATCAGGTAAGCGATCAATGCGGCAGACCAGCATAGGCCTGCTATGTCGATCCAGACTGCTGTGGCGCCGCTGGCAAACAAGGGGCCGAAAACCCGTATGATTGCGGCGGTGATCATCAGCCAGTAACTCGCTATCTCGGCTCGTCCCGCAATGAGTGGGCGCCCGGTGTGTCCAAGCGCGGTGCGGGTAATCATCGCGATAATCGCGCAACCTATCGCGCCAATCGTCAGTGCGTGAATCGCAAGCGAATGCGGGAGGGCACCGGCGGCCGCCAGGGCAAGCAACACGAAACCGATCGGAATCCACGCATAGGCAACATGCAGAATCCAGAGAATAGGTCGGGGTCCCACTCGCCACGAATGCCATCCAGCGATTCTGATTCCATGGACGGTCGCTGCGGCGCAGGCGCATGCCACGATGAGCCACGACGCGGCATTGGTCGCATCCGCAACAAATGCCAATATGACCGTCGGCACCGCCAGCCTCTCGATCACTTTCCAGCGCGTCATGCGAAATCCGGGAATAGCGTTTGTGGTAAACATCGGCACCACGCGGCCCGAAATGACGGTGACGAACATCAGCACGAGTCCGATCGCAGCGTAAGACGCCCGCATTGAAAGGTCGGGACGCCCCTGCCATGCCCACCAGTGAAAACAGACATTCAGCAAACCAAACATCGCGAGTGCGACGGGGAGGAAAATGTTGTGGCGATTGCGAGCCGTGATCAGCACGCGCAAGAGCACAATGGCGACAGCCGGAAGGAAGGCGCAATCGACGATAGCTGCGATGGGTTCCGGGCCAGACCAGACCAGCACGCGTCCCGCTACCCACAGAAGCCACAGTCCCGCCAGCGGCGCGCCTCGAGGCGTATCGAGCGTCGTCCATGCTCGAACTGCAGTGAGCAGAAACCCCACTACGATCGCGGCGACGAAGCCGAAGATCATTTCGTGCGCGTGCCAGAGCACACCACTCATGGCTGGCGATGAGCCTGCGACCGGGCGGCCATGTAGCGTGGTCAACCAGAGCAGTATTGCAACGACGCCAAAAAGCGCACCGCCAAGATAGAACGGCCGGAAGCCCAGACGTAGAACGGGAATACCGGATGTGTTCGTTGGCCGCGGTTCTGCAGCGGGCTCGCCAATTCTCACCATCTCATCTCCGAACGTATGCATCTCTGATGAATCACAGTGCGCATGTTGACGCGGCGGGTGGAGCACCAAGGCTGAAATCGGTCACGCTGCGCAATCTGCGAACACATGTGATATCTAAAGCCGCAAACGACATTGAAAAGTTGATTCAAATCAATGATTGAGCCAACGAGATGCTTCGTTCCGGATTCTGAGCATTGTCGTGTTCGCCCCCGGGCTCCGCATGCACCCTTAGCCGGTCGGAATCCATAACGTACATGGGCGTATTTCATCATTGATCACAATGTGATATACCATGAATCTTAAGACATCGGCGACAATATGTGGGTACAGGAAACGTTTTCATCGTATTCCTGTTCGCTGGGAATAGAGAACCTTGGGCGCATCGCTGACCGTCAGGTTGCTGCGCGCCACCGCCCATAAGGCCAGTCGCGCAGTGTCTGATTTCATCTATTGAGGGAGCAGCAGATGAGGTTCGAAGTCGGACACATGAAGGATGACAGCGATGTGGCTATCCTGACCTGCGCCATGCACACGGTGGATCCTGACGCAAAGGTCAATGTCCATGTCAATACAAGGACCGTAGAAATCGACTCATGGTTGTTTGCCGAAGAGTTTCTGGTTGCATTCGCAGAGGCGGGATACGACGTTAAGTTAGCCGAACGCTGATGGTGCGCGACGGCCTGTCGCTCGTGTCGTGACATCGCGATCCTGTGAGGATTCTTCATCGACGGTGTCTGCCTGCGTGCGCCGCGGATGTTTCCTTGAGCTGTCTTTGGGAGTCGAGTCATGGAAAAATCAATTTATGCTGCGTCGGGCGCCGCGATCGCGAGAAAACGCGAAGAACTCGCGCCCCGATCGCTCGCCGCGTTCAAGGCGTTCAGCGACAGCGTGTTCGCCGACGGCGCACTACCTGCGAAGCGGAGGCAGCAGATCGCCGTAGCGGTCGTGCATATCACGCAGTGCCCTGACTGCATACCCGCCCGCACCTCCGCGGCGGTGAAAAGCGGGACAACTGAACCGGAGATCATGGAGGCGATGTGGGGCCTAGCCGAAATGCGTGTGGGAGCCGCTTATGCTCGTTGGCCCTTGACACGATTGCGGCCCGGCAGCAGCCCGTGGAGGCACCCGATGCCCACGCTCATTGACAGGTTACTGAATGAACATGCGACGCTCGAACGGTTGGCGCGGCTCCTCAATGGAGAAATGTCACTGCGTGCTGATCCTCGCGCACCGGACATCGCGCTACTCGTGGACGCGCTCTACTATCTGACGCGCTTTCCCGACGTAACCCATCACATGCTTGAGGACCGCATCGTGGAACGCCTGCTGGAGAAGCGGGCGTTGCCGGCCAGCGTTGGCCATGATCTCGAAGCCCAGCATGCGACGCTGATCCGGCAGGGTCGGGAACTCCTGCAAGATCTCGAGTCAGCGGTGCGCGAGGAAAACATGTCGCAGGAACTCGTTGAGATCCATATCCGGCACTATGCACAACGGCTGCGACATAACATGGCTGTCGAGGAGTCGGTACTGTTTCCAGTGGCGGTGCGACACCTTGACCAGGATGATTTCCGTGCGCTTGCATTACCCGACGTGCACGGTCAGCCCGACCCTCTCTATCAGACGCCGGTCGACGAGCGATTCGAGCAACTCCATCGCGTGATCGCAGGCGAGGCAGGCTGTGGCTGCGACGATGTTGGCCACTGAGTATCATCTGATGCCAGGTAACCAGCCCGACCGTGAGCCGCATCGCGGAACTGTGAACAGCACGCTGAACAGGAGATTTCCGTGAGTGATAAACGTGTCATCGAGATTTATCGCTACGACCCGGACAAGGATGGCCGGCCCCACATGCAGCGTTTCGAGGTCGACATCGATTCACGCGACCGTATGCTGCTGGACGTACTGGTCAGGCTGAAGTCGGTCGACGAATCGATTTCGCTGCGGCGCTCCTGCCGCGAAGGTATCTGCGGCTCCGACGCCATCAACATCAACGGCAGGAACGCTCTCGCATGCCAGATCAACATGAACGATCTGCCGTCGCGGATTGTCCTGCGGCCATTACCCGGCCTGCCCGTGATCCGTGACCTGATCGTCGATATGACGTCGTTCTTCAACCAGTATCACTCGGTGATGCCGTATCTGATCAACGATACGCCACCGCCGGAACGGGAGCGCCTGCAAAGTCCCGAAGAGCGCGACCAGCTCGACGGCCTGTACGAGTGCATCCTGTGCGCATGCTGTTCAACAGCCTGCCCGTCGTACTGGTGGAATCCGGACAAGTACGTCGGACCAGCGGGCCTGCTGCAGGCCTACCGGTTCATCGTCGATTCGCGCGACATGGCCACGCAGGCGAGACTGGACAATCTCGAAGATCCGTACCGGCTCTTCCGTTGCCGCACGATCCTGAACTGCACCGACATCTGCCCGAAAAACCTGAATCCCGCGTATGCAATCGGCCAGATCAGATCGATGCTCGCGCGCCGCGCGGTGTAATGCCGGGCCACATGTCCGCTCTCGTTTGTTTCTATCGATCGAACCCGCGCGCGACACGCGACCAGGCCGCCGGGTCTTGCTGGCCCAAACGTCATTGCTCGAACGTGCAAGTGTCGGCACCGGACAGACGCCAGTCCGGAGTCGGCGCACACGTGAACTTTGCGATCGAACCCGCCTGCGACGACGCCAATCCGTCAGCGATCATCGAAACCCGTTGGAGACCGACCATGAGACCCGCTGCCCATCCACACGGCCCACGACTGACACTCGGGCCGACCGCCGGTGTGCGGCAGACTCGCCCCCGTCGGTCGACCGGTCAGCAGCAGGACGGCCTGAAACAGTGGGAGCCGTCTTTCCCTGCACTGGATCCCGTCGATATGGCGTCCGACCAGTCATTTCCAGCTAGCGATCCACCGGCGTGGATCTGGCGACAGGTGCGGGTGCGTGCTGTCCGTTTCCTGTCACGGTCCAGGTTTCCGGCGTCGTGCGGGGTATGCTATGACAACACGCACGGCAGACAGGCTGGCGGTCCCCACCATGGTGCTCAACCTGACCGGCCTGTACGTCAAGGAGAGACGAGGTGGCCATATCACATCTTTCGTCTGGTGAGGTTGCGAGCGTGTTGCCGCTCTGCGATGTGCTTGAGCAGACTCCGACCACGGCGCTGTTCAAGGAGGAGCGCCTCGAAGTCATGCGGATCGTTCTTCCGGCTGACAGAGGGATGCCTGTGCATGCGGTTGATGGGCCGGTCACGGTGCAATGCATCGAAGGCGAAGTCGAACTCGCAATGAATGAAGGCCACCAGATCCTGCATACCGGGGACCTACCTATCTGGCCGCCGGTGCCCCGCATGCACTCACAGCATTCCAGAACGCATCGATACTCGTGACCGTCGTACTCGTCAGGCAGGACTGCTTGTCGGGGTTCGCTAGTGAGCGACGCAAACATCATGACGACAACCTGGAAATGAAGTTGCCGGAAAATGAATAAACACTCCCGCTCATCGCTTGATGCGCTTCTGGTTGACGTGCGTGCCTGTCGGGCATGTGCGCCGCATCTGCCACTCGGTCCTCGCCTAATCGTACGCGCGGGAGCCGACGCGATCATCCTGATTGTCGGACAGGCGTCGGGCGCGCGCGTGCACGCGTCGGGCATTCCATGGAATGATGCGAGCGGCGAGCGGCTTCGGAACTGTCTCGGAATCGACGCGGCCACATTTCACGACGAGTCGCAGTTCGCGATTATTCCGATGGGCTTCTGTTATCCCGGACGCGGCAATGGCGGTGACAAACCACCGCGTCGCGAGTGTGCGCAGCTGTGGTTTGACAGCCTGCTGGAAACGCTGCCGAAGATTCAATTGGCCTTGCTGATCGGCCAGTATGCACAAGAGCATTTTCTCGGCAGCCAACGCAAGCCGTCGCCCACTGAAACAGTCAGGGCGTGGAAGGAATACGCGCCGGCCTTCGTTCCGTTGCCGCACCTGTCCCCACGCGACCAGCCGTGGGTCCAACGGCACCCGTGGTTCGAAAGCGAAGTCCTTCCCATGCTTCGCGAGAGGGTTGAACCGCTCGTCGCGCAAGACCTGGGACGGGCCTGGTAACGCGTATCGGGACACCGGTCTGAACGGAGCAAAAAATGCCACACGCGAAACGGAAGCGCTTGAAGATTTTTGTTAAGCGGGCATACGAGGATGCGAATCCGGAAGACGGCTATCGCGTGCTCGTTGACCGCCTCTGGCCTCGCGGACGCAGCAAGGAGATACTGGCACTCGGTCAGTGGGCGCGCGACGTCGCGCCAAGCGCGGCCTTGCGCAAATGGTTCGGACACAAGCCGACTCGATGGGAAGCTTTCCAGCGACGCTACCGTCTCGAACTCGATGCTGAAGAACAGCAGCAACGCATGAGGAGTCTCCTCGCTGAAGCGAAGGGGCGGCCAATCACGCTGGTCTATGGAGCGAAGGACAAGGAGCATAACCAGGCCATCGTGTTGCGAGATGTCCTTTCGCATCTGCCGGGGGAATCAAACTGCTGACTTTCTCCATATTCTCGCGCATGTCCTCGAACGGGAAAAGGACTGCGTCCGCGGGTGACATCGGCTCGCGCCTGGCGCGACCCAGATGAGTGACTGGGCGTCGATGGGAGACCGGTCCCACGGCCGCTCGGTCCGAAAGGGCTCTTTCCGGTTCGTGTGAGACACGCTGTCTGGTAATGCGGCGCTGCGCAGCATCAGCGAAGGCAGCGAAGGCAGCGAAGGCAGCGAAGGCAGTGAAGGCACGAAAGCACGAAAGCACGAAAGCACGATGGTCACCTCACCTCGCGAGATAGGCCTTCAGCGCGCGCGTTTCGTCATGGCGTTTCGTCACGTCCCGCATGGTTCTTTAACGGGACGATCGAAAACTCCACCGAAATGCACGTTCCGTCTTTACACATCGCAGGTACCGGAAGTTGATGACCTTCCGACCGTTAGTGATCGCCGCTGCAACGACGATGGCCGTGTCGTGCTGGTCGTCGTGGAATACCGGAATCTTCATGCGCTTACGGCATTCCCGCTCGCCGATGGAGCAGTCCGGCGCCTTGATTTCCTCAAGGTAGATGCCGCCGAAAGTCGGTTCGAGCGCGGCGATCACGTCGACCAGCTTGTGCGGATCGGACTCGTTCAGCTCGATATCGAACACGTCGATGCCGGCGAACTTCTTGAACAGGACAGCCTTGCCTTCCATGACTGGCTTCGACGCGAGCGGTCCGATGTTGCCGAGGCCGAGCACCGCCGTGCCGTTCGTCACGACGCCGACGAGATTGCTGCGCGCGGTGACGCGGGCGGTGGTCAGCGGGTTCTCGACGATCTCCTCGCACGCGAATGCGACGCCTGGCGAGCACGCCAGGGAGAGATCGCGCTGGTTGATCATCAGTTTGGTCGATGCGATGGCAATTTTGCCAAGTGTCGGGAATTCGTGGTAGTCGAGAGCGGCTTCGCGGAATTTGCTTTGAGCTGTAGTCGGTATAACGTCCCTCGCTAGGGGCATTTTCAGATAATGATAATGGTATGTCACGTCAGCGGCATACTGAGAGCTGCGGCGAAGGCAAAGCTGGACGTGTTGTGTGCGCTCGGTCGTGCCCAAACAAGGGATGGCAACGCATAGCGACGGAATTATTGATATTTCCTAAAATCATGACAACCGTTGAGCGTCTCAAGCGTTATATCTCCAGGACGATCGTGGAGCCAGGATGGCATGACGCAAAGACGATTAAGCGAAGCAGCAAAGAAACGATTGAAGGCGGGTCGGTTGCTGCTGTCGGGCAAGGGCTGCGCCGAGGTGGCGTTGGCTGTGGGCGTGGCTCGGCAGACGGTGTACACGTGGAAGCGACTGCTCGATGAAGGCGGAATCGATGCCCTGCGAGAGGTGCCCGAGCGAGGGCGCCCGGCCCAGCTCGATGAGCAACAGTTGGCAGCTGTTCGTGCGACCCTCCTGCAAAGTCCCACTGAACACGGATTTGGCACTGAACTGTGGACGCTCAAGCGTGTGGGCGCAGTCATCGAACGCGTGCACGGCATTCGCTTTAGCCAGACGCAGGTTTGGCGCATCCTGGGCTCGCTGGGTTTTAGCCCGCAGAAGCCCGAGAAGCGGGCCATCGAGCGCAACGAGGATGCCGTGCGCAACTGGAAGCGTCGGACCTGGCCGGCCCTTAAAAAAAAGCCCGACGAGAAAGTCGACTGATCGTCTTCGTGGACGAGTCCGGCATCAGCGAGCGCCCGACCAGAGTCCGCACCTGGGCGCCCAAGGGTCAGACGCCCATCATCCAGTTTCACTTCAACTGGAATCACGTCTCGGTCATCGCCGGGCTTACGCGCACCAACTGTTTGTTCCGGCTGCACGAGGGCAGCATCAAGAAGGAAGAGATCGTCGAATTCCTCAAAGCGCTCAAGGCCCACTTGAAGCAGCCGCTGCTGGTGATCTGGGATGGCCTGAAGGCGCATCGCAGTCGTTTGGTGCGCGAGTACCTGGACAGCCTGGATGGACACATCCAGATCGCGTTCCTGCCGCCGTACGCGCCGGACATGAACCCGGTCGAATACCTGTGGGCCTGGCTGAAGCGCCACGCGCTGGCCAACTACTGCCCCAACGATCTCGGCGAACTGCACGCGAGCGCCCGCAACAAGTTCAAGAGTGCTCAAAAGCGACCCTCGATCATCGCCGCTTGCTGGATTCAGGCTACGCTGTGGTGATGTCATGAATTATGGAAGTCTCAATAGGGAAGGTTCGGATTGAATTCAACCGCAGGTGGGGAGCACTGCGGCGAGTGCGCCAGCGCCACGATCCCATAAGAACGTCGGATGGCCGAGCGTCAGCGTGTCGCGACATCGTTCTGCGCGCGTCGTCCCAACAACAAGACGATTGTGTTGATCCAATCGGAAAAGTGTTTCCGCGACCACCATGCGACAGGTCCGGAACATCAAGTGCGCACAAGTCCACGTTCTGGGTATCGCAATCCCGGGACCGCCAACATAGCCGATCCCGTTGAACTCGCTCTACAGGGCGTATTGCAAAGCCAAATCGAAGCAGATGATGATCAGGGAACAGCAGAGGCCGGCCAGGACATTTGCGACCCGATGTTCGAAATCGTGATCCCGGCTCATCCATGCCCCAATAAGGAAAACGCCCTCGAACACGACCTGAAGCGCGACGAACACAAGCATCAGCAGGAACTCATAGCCCATGAACCTGAAGTTCGCGAAGTGCACCCCGTAATCGAAGATCCACCTGCCTACCCTATGTGCCTCGTACGCCAGCAACAGGATCGGAAACAGGTAACTGGCAACATAGGTCGGCACGCTTGCGTGCCGCAGTTCCAGATGAAAGTGACGAGTGGTTTCCATACCCCTCCCGCGTCGGCATCAGGTGCCAAAAAGCTCTTTGTTGGACTACGTGGCAACAGATCCTGCGGATGCGCGTTTGCATCACATGACCGGTCGGTCATCAAAAAATCAAAAGATCCAACCAACTGCTAATTTTCCGTCTCAGGAATCGTTTTGACGATCATCGAGAATAATTTGCCGAGATCGTCTTCACGTTTTACCCCGTCGAACGGATCGCGATTCGCTCCAAAAATGGCGTCGATCTTTGTCCAGTCTTCGTTTGTCAGTAGACGTCTGGCGGCCGGCAAAATCAACGTCTCTTCCATGCACCGGTGGTCTGCATGGAATTCGGCATACGCATCCACCTTGGCTCGTAGTTCCCGAAGTGCGGGCGGCCCCTGCAATTCATACCGGGTCAGCGCGTGCTCGATATTCCTCAACCGCACGTCACCTTGGGCATGCTGCGACTCCAGTTCCGTGAGGACATGGTCAAATTCATCCGTCCGATCCCGCAGCGGCGCGAACAGGTAACGATCCTCTTTAGGATGGTGCACCTGCTGAGGATACTCACGGATGTAATAAAGCATCGCCCGTAACACCATGAGCCCCGGAGCGGGCGTACCTGCTGCCAGCAGACCCACAAAGCACCGCATGCCTTCTATCACGGTCGACATCTGCTCGTGTTCACGAAGGATGACGGTTATAGCATTACGTGGTCCCAGCGACGGCATATCAAACTCCGCAGCAGTACATGAAATGCCTTGGTGACTCGATTTGCTACCTCACCCCGGCGACAAGCGCACGAAGATGCGCCGATACTTTAATGGTAGTCATCTTCCGCTCGACATCAAAGCGCGCAAACGCCACAGCTTTGATGGTGATCAAAGGCTGCGCGGGCATGATAGGGAAGCGCGAGCACGCGGTGCGTTAATGGTGGCCATCGCGAGTCGTCCTGATCGCAGAGGGCCGCTCAAATTAGCGCAAGAAAAATCTGGCGTTACAAGGTCAGATCGAAATGATCTGGGGAATTTCCACAACCTAAAGTCTTATGATCAGGAGTTCACGCGTACCTCGCTCAGCCAATGAACTGTTGCGAATTTGAGCGCTGTCAGATCTCATCTCCGTTGATTCAAATCGGGATATCGATTGAGCTTGCCCTCCACGCCTCCCTGAATGGTAAATGCGGACGGCTGGCCGTACGGCATCGGAGCGAAATGCCTGGCATCGGCACCGGCGAACGACAGACGTGATGCATGCAGACTCACATTCGGTGTTGGCAGCAACGTTCACGCGTTGAACTGATCGCTCGTGCTGTGTTTCTCTGCCCGCGCTAGAAGCACCAGGTTGCAGGAAACGCCAGATCAGCCCTCTTGATGACCATCATGCTGGAAATGCCCCTGTCGATAGGTAACGATCGCCGCGATCACAAATGACGAACACGATTGTAGCGTTCTCAACTTCTCGGGCAATGCGCATTGCCACAGCGCATGCGCCACCTGCGGAAATCCCGCAGAAAATCCCCTCGATCGCCGCAAGACGACGCGCTGCGGCCTCAGCCGTTGCCTGACCCACCGACTCGGTCCGATCGATCCGCGTGGGTTCAAAGAATGCAGGCAGATATCCGTCGGCCCATTTGCGTATGCCCGGAATTCGCGAGCCCTCTTCAGGTTGCACCCCAACGATCTGAATGGTGGAATTCTGTTCCTTCAGAAACCGGCTTACGCCCATGATGGTTCCGGTAGTCCCCATGGCAGAAACGAAATGCGTGACGCGTCCCTGTGTTTCACGCCAGATCTCCAGACCGGTGCCTTCGTAATGTGCAAGCGGGTTGTCGGGATTGGAGAACTGATCGAGAACGATGCCCAGGCCTTCCTGTTCCATTTGCGCAGCGATGTCCCTCGCGCATTCCATACCGCCCTTGGCCGGCGTCAGGATTATTTCGGCGCCGTAAGCTGCCATGCTGCGACACCGTTCCTCGGAGACATCCTCAGGCATGAGCAGCATCATCCGGTAACCGCGCAGTGCGGCCACCATGGCGAGTGCGATGCCGGTGTTGCCGCTGGTCGCTTCGATCAGCACGTCGCCGGGCCGTATGCGTCCGCGATGCTCGGCGCCCCTGATCATCGCCTGCGCCGCGCGATCCTTGACCGAACCAGCAGGGTTGTTGCCCTCCAGCTTGCCGAGGATGACGTTGTTGCGCGCCCGGATTGTTTCATCGGGAAGACGAACGAGTTCGACGAGCGAAGTGTTGCCAATAACGGCTTCAATGGTTCTGTAGGTCATGTTCTTGAGTATTGGCGCGGTGCAAAAACCACCGCTGTCGGATCGTTTGGCTAAGCGCTTTTCCCGATACCCTTATGCACGTACGGAGAGTGTCGCTACCTGCTCCAGAGCATTCGCGTCGTCCAGGTCCATCGCGACCAGTACCGCGCAGGAAACCCTGTCCAGCAGCAGTCCATCGTTCTTGCCGCTCCACCATCGCCGGACGAGGCCGCTTCGGCGATGCCCCACGACAATCAGATCGGGTTTCAATTCACGGGCAAAAAACGGGATATGGTCCAGCGGGTCGCCAATCGCGAAATGGGGCGCTGCAATGACTCCGCGCGCAGCGAGTACCTCGATTCCGTCGCGCAGTATCTCCCTCGCAGACTGCTCCAATGCATCAACCGGCACGGCAGACGCAATGTCAGCGCCCTGCGTCCACGCCAGGCTATTCAAAACGGCAAGCAGGTGCGTTTCCGCCTTGAGCTGCTCCGCTAATGAGGCGCCATGCCGTAACGCCCGCCGCCCTTCACGGGTTGCGTCGTAACACAACAGGATGCGCCCGAATGCAGACATATCGTCACTCGCTCCGATTCAACAAGCCCCGCTATCCAGCGTCCGGGCGGCGGATGCGCAACCGTTCGAATGGCCGTCGCTGACGAGCGCGGCAGCACAACGATGGAGATCACAGCGCATTTGAATTATTCTATATCATCTTGTGATGTATGTGCGGTGTCATCCTCAATCGAAGAGGTAATCCGATGGCTATTGATACGACGTCATTTGCTACGCCACTGACCCGGATGCTGGGCTGCTGGTATCCCGTCATCTCGGCAGGAATGGGCGGTCCGGCGCGTGCCGAGCTTGCAGCGGCCGTTTCCCATGCGGGCGGATTTGGCCTGCTGGGTATGGTGCGCGAGTCTCCTGAGTTAATCTCCCGCGAGATTGCTGCTGTGCGGGCCTTCACGGATCAGCCGTTCGGCGTCAATCTGATCCCGTCGGCGACGGAACCGGCTCTCCTCGCGGCAGAACTCGACGCCTGTCTGGACGCCCGTGTTCCCGCGATATGTTTCTTCTGGGATGTCGTACCCGACGTGGTCGCACGAGCGAAAGATGCAGGCGTGCTGGTGCTCTATCAGGTCGGTTCACTTGAGGACGCGCTCGCCGCTGAACAGGCCGGGGCCGACATCGTGATTGCCCAGGGTATTGAAGCGGGCGGTCATGTGCGGGGGCGTACGGGGATCCTGACGTTGCTTCCCGAGATCGCTCGGCTTGTGCGCATCCCGGTTGTCGCGTCGGGCGGGTTCGCGACAGGCGCGGGCCTCGTTGCGGCGCTCGCGCTCGGTGCAGCGGGAATTCACTGCGGTACGCTTTTCCTCGCGACCCACGAGTCTTTCGCGCACGACTATCACAAGCAACGCATTCTCGCCGCCCGGGCGGGCGATACGGTCTATACCGACCTGTTCGCGATCAACTGGCCACCTCACTCTCCGGTGCGCGTCCTGGCAAACAGCCTGACCGGGAGAGCCGGAAGCCACCTGTTCGGACACCACCCGGACAGCCTGCCACGCGATGTGATCGCCTACGACGAAGGACGGCCGATCTACCGGTTTAGCACCGATTCGCCACTACGCACCACGGTGGGAGATCTTGAGCAGATGGCGCTCTTTGCTGGCGAATCGGCAGTGCTCGTCGACCAGGTCTCAAGCGCCGCCGAGGTCATCGAGCGGCTGCTGAATGAGGCAATTGATGCCTCATCGCAGATCGCGCCGCTATGTGAGCATGGATCATCTCAATCAAAGACGATTCCCGGATAGCGCCACCAGCCTGGTAATGGACATGGTCAATGCCGTTGGACATGTCATTGGACTGACCGGCACACCTGGTGTCTTTCGTGAGCTGTTCGCCAGATGATCAGCGTGCCCGATGCTGATGCGTTCACGACAACCGTGGCCAGTTGCACGCCGATGTCTATCTGCCTGGTCCAGTCTCTGCGACGCAACTCAGCACGAGTCGACTACCCGGCCTTGCTTCAGCGCTGAGCGTTGCGAAGTGGAATTCGGTATCGGTGCACCGCCATTCGACACGAAAGTCCTTGTGGCAGCTTTTGCATTACACACCCGCGAGTGCCTTGTGCAGGATGTACGGACAGGTCTGCAGTCCGTCGCACTGACGCGCGAGGTCATGCGGCGCGTCCCCTCTTGGCATTCCGCAGTTTGTGCCATAGGTACCCGACATGATCCTGATCGCCCGCGGTTCGGCGCTCGAGCTTGCCGCCGCGGCGAGAATGCCCGCTATCGCCCAGACACAGCGAAAGGCGCCGGCGAGGAGGGGGATTTATATCGCCGGTGCGCTACTGCTTTCGTCATCCGCACCGGCTATACGCGATAGTACGTTGGCGATCACCCGGTCGCAGTGGGCGCCGCCGAATTCGAATACGTCACGTTCGGCGAGGTCGATATCGTGTACCAATGATTCGCGCAACATGCTTTTTGGGCGGAAATGCCGGCTGCGCACGGTCGCTTCTGGAATGTCGAGACAGTGTGCCGTCTCCTCGACGCTCAATTCCACGACCGAACGCAGCACGAACACAACACGAAAGACTTCCGTCAGTTCATCCAGCTTGCGCTCAAGCAAGGCTCGCAGCTCGGTGCGCGCTACCGCCTTGTCTGGGGAATCGGAATCTTGCGCAGTCATGGCATCGATATCGACATGAGTGTTCGCGTCCACCATCGGAATCACGTTCTGACGGCGTGCTTCCCGGCGCAGGCGTCCGTAGCATTCGTTGAGTACCAGTCGGGACAGCCAGGTGAGGAGCGTAGCTTCGCCACGAAACCGGGCGATCGACCGGTAGGCTGACAGATACGCCGCCTGCAGCGCGTCTTCCGCTTCCGTTCCGTCACGCAAGGTGGCGCGCGCCAGGCGATACAACCGCCGATTGTGCTGGCGCATCAGCCATTCGAATGCTGATCGATCTCCCGCGACGATGCGGCGGACCACCTCGCGTTCGTCGCCTGCTGAAAACGTTGAATGTGCTTCAGCGATGTTCGTCACGACTGCCTCGCCAGGTCGCTTTCACTCATCCCTCATTGCACGATCAGTGTGCCACGCATCGTAGTATGGAGGGCGCACAAACACGGATAACTGCCCGTCTGGCGTGTCACGTAACTCCACGAGGCATTCGGCGAGATTTCGTGTGAATCGAACGTTTTCGACATTCCGGTCGCCGTATGAGGAAACAGATCCTTGTTCACCCACACCACACGATCTCCGCAGTGCACCGTGTGCACCGACGGGTTGAAGCGCATATGCTCGATGATGGCCGGGTATGTTGTGCCAGCGGCTTCGGAAATGCCGGCCAGCGAAGTCGTCATGATGGCAACGACAGCGTAGGCAAGGGCAAAACCGCCGGTACGTAGCTTGCCCCGGCGCTGTCCGGCGGCGCAATGTCGCGGATTACGCACCGCTCTTGCCCAGCTCCGCCTGCAGATGCTCCGCGTGCTCGAGATGCGCGACGAAGGCCGGACGCACCTTAACGAGAAGCGTCTTCAGTTCGGCGTTCTGCGCATCCGGAACCAACGTCTTGTCCAGCGCGTCGACAACTCTCTCGTGATAGGTCACCGCGTGGTCGATATATGCGCGGTCGAACTGCGCGCCCTTGAGCGTTTTCAGGTTGGCGAGGTTCGCGTCACCGCTTTGCTCGAGGCTCTGGCTCGTCGAATTGTCTTCCGGCGTCACGCCGAATTTATGCACAAGGTCGGTGGCGGACTTGTTGACGCCGCTGTGATCGGTGACGCATGCGTTGCGCGAAGGCTTTGACATCCGTCGACTTCATTTTCGATTCCGCGAGCTTGCCCGCGTCAATATCCACCTGCTTGTCAGGTCACGACGATAGCGGCGATCTGGGGATCAGTGGGACCAGCGCTCTGTGCCCAGCCAGGGAGGCTGGTAAGCATGGCTTAGCTGGCGAGTGCGTCGAACAGTGCTGTGCTGATTATCTTCGTGTCGGGTCTCCTGAATAATCATGGCAAGTCCGAGTCGGTCCGCACGCGATCCGCGGCCGATTCGATCCCGAATACGGTATTGGATGTCACGTGTGCGAACCGCGTTCCCGTTTCCGTTCCCGGGTGCGGCCTGCGATGCGCGTGTCTTTAAGACGGTTGCGGAACAGCCATGAGGAGCGCGACATGGCTTCGCAACGTGGTGACGATATTGTCCAGGGAATGGGTGCAGGATCTGCCGGCAATGCAGGAGGGGCGGGAAAGGCAGGAGGGGGGTGCCCCCGAAGGGGCACGGAAGAAGCGCGTATCTGTTTCTGGCAGCCGACCGGCCGCTGACTTACGGAACCGGGGGGAAGTGCCGCTTGCCGGGCTGAATCCGCAAGCGCCGGAAGCGTTCTTTCTTGTGCTCCTCGTCGAAGTGGGCAAGAGACGGCTTGACCAGATCGCTGCGCGACACAATGCCGACCAGCTGCAACGATTCGGCGTCCGCTACCACGGGCAACCGTTCGAGACCGTGCACCGCCAGTCGCGTTGCGACGAGCCGGCAGGTTTCACTGGGCAATGCGAAAGCAGGGGAGCGGTGGCGAAGCAGGTCGGACAGGCGCGAGTCGAGCGCCTGCTCTGCATCGCCGTCGCGAATTTTTTCCAGTATCGCGCGATCGACGACGCCCGCCAGCATGCCCTGATGCACGACCGGATAGGCGCGATGTTTCTGCGTCGTGCCGAAGTACGTTGCCAGCGCTTCGCCCACGGACAGATCGCCATCGATCGTCTCGACGGTACGCGACATCACCTCGTCGGCGTGGTGGCGCTCAAGTGGATCGACGCCGTATTCCCGGTAAATGTGATAACCGCGCCGGGCAATTTTCTCGGTCATGATGGAGCGCTTCATGACGACCGTTGCAAACCCGTGCGCGATCAGCGTTGCGGCGAGCAATGGCAGCAATGCGTTGCTGTCGTGCGTGAGGCCGAATGCGAACACGATTGCGGTCAACGGTGCGCCCAGCGTAGCGCCAAGCGTGGCCGCCATGCAGACGAGCGGCCACAGGGCAGGGTCGCCGCCCGGCAGCACGTGGCCGAACACGACGCCGAGCCCCGCGCCCAGCATGAGCAACGGAGCAAGGACGCCGCCTGAGGTACCCGAGCCGAGTGCCACCACCCAGATGACCGCCTTCACGACCAGGATCGCCAGCGCGATCTGGATCGCAATGTGTTGGTGCAGCAGGTCGCCGATCACGTCGTAGCCGACGCCCAGCGCGCGAGGTTCGAGAAAGCCGCCGATGCCGACGACGAGGCCGCCAATCGCGGGCCACCACATCCAGTGGATGGGCAGCTTGCCGAACAGGTCTTCGGTCTTGTAGAGCGCGGCTGATAGACCCGATGCGAGCGCGCCGGACATCAGCCCTGCGATGACGCAGGAGACCAGCGACAGTGCTCCGGGAGGTGCGGTCTCAAGCGGAAACAGCGGCCCCGTGCCGAAGAATGCCGCGCGCGCGAACCCCGCGACTGCGCAAGCAAGCGCGACCGGCAGAAAACTGCGTGGGCGCCATTCGAATAGCAGCAGTTCGACAGCCAGCAAAACGGCCGCCACCGGTGTGCCAAAGACCGCCGTCATGCCCGCCGCTGCGCCGGCAACCAGCAGCGTCTTGCGTTCCGCGGACGTGACCTTCACGCATTGCGCGATGAGCGACCCCAGTGCGCCGCCTGTCATGATGATCGGGCCTTCTGCGCCGAACGGTCCGCCACTGCCGATCACAATGCCGGACGATAGGGGCTTGAGAATCGCCACTTTCGGCGACATGCGGCTCTTGCCAAACAGGATGGCTTCGATCGCTTCGGGAATGCCGTGCCCACGGATCTTCTCCGAGCCGTAACGGGCCATGAAACCGACGATGAGGCCGCCGATCACAGGAACGACCACCACCCAGATACCTAACGTGTTGAGGGCCGGTGAGCGGTCCGCAAACGAAAATTGCTGAAAGAAAAACAGATTGGTAAACAGATGAATCAGGCTCAGCAGCACGAATGCCGCGAGCGTGCTCAGGGCGCCGATCCCCGCGGCGAGTGCGGAAATGCCGGGAAGTCGCGCGTTGGTGGAAAAATCGCGCTTATGGGTATCGAGACTCATGGTGACTCAAAAATCAATCTGGGGGACGTTAAAGGCGCCTTCGAGCGACTTCAGTTCGGCACGGTGCATCTCGGCGAGACGGGCAAGCACCTGTTCGCCCGCTTTCAACAGATGAACCTCGACCTGGCGGCGATCCGTCTCACTGACCTTTCTGCGGACGAGATCGAGCGCCTCACAGCGGGACACGAGCGCGACCACGCCGTGATGCTGCGCCTGGAGCCGCTCCGCAAGCTCGCCGACGGTGGCCCAGTCGCGCTCCGGATAACCCTTGATATGCAGGAGCAGCAGATACTGCAATGGTGTAATGCCTTCGCCCTGGGCGGCCTGCTCAGAAAAACGTTCGAAGCGCCGCATCTGGTAGCGAAACTCGGACAGTTGCTCGAAGTCCGTTTTGGTCAAGCCGCGAGCGAGTGTTTTCATCGGCGTTCCTTGGAGGAATAGGTAAAACGCAAATTATATCATGGCGTGATATTTATGCCTGTGTTCAACACCGATTATGGGTGACAGCGGCTATGCCGCGCGCCGCTGCTGCGCGTAAGCCTGGCGATAGAGTCCGGCGATGAGGTCGGCCTGCGTGATCATCCCGGCAAGCCGCTGATTTGAGTCCAGAACCGGGATGTGGTGGTGCCCGTAGTTCGCAAACACCGGCACCAGTTCGACGATCGGTGTCGTCGCGTTGACCGTACGAACGTCGACGTTCATCAGGGCACCGACAAGCGGCGCCGGGGTGATACTGCGGCGGAACCAGCGTTGTACGGGGGACGTCAGACCGGCTCCTTTGCTGAACGCCCGTTTGTCGACAAGGTCGGCGCGGGTCACGATGCCGATAACGTGCTGCTTCTCGTCAGTGACGGGGAGTGCCTTGATATGGCGCTGTTTCAGCAGACCCCACGCGGCGGAAGCTCTCGTGGTTGCCGACGCGGCGACCAGCGAGCGCGACATGATGTCCGCGCAGGTCAGTTCATTGAACGTGCGGGCGTAGGCCTGCAACTGAACATCGCGCAGCAGGGATTCCAGATCGTCCGTGTCAATATCGAGCAATTCCCCGCGCCGGTTCAGCACCGCCTCGAGGTCCGCACGCGTGAAACCTTCGTTCGACGCCGCCGCCGATGCTGCCGTGCCTTTGCCCGAACTCTGGGCGACGTGCGGGTATCGATGCCCGGTAGCCGCGTGGTACATGATGGCCGCGCTTAGCAGCGCCACTGACTGGATCGCAATCGGCTCGGCCACAAAGCGGTAGCCCAGAGCGTGCACTGCCGGACCGCCAAGGACTGCCGTCAGGGCCACCGCGCCCGACGGGGGATGAACGCACCGCAGCGCAAACATCGCACAGATCGCCAGCGCAACGGCCAAAGCGGCGGCGCCCACCGGATCAGCGATCAGGCTGGCACAGGCAACACCAACCGTAGCGGAGACGATATTGCCGCCGATGATGGACCACGGTTGCGCGAGCGGACTGGCGGGCACCGCGAACAGCAGCACGGCCGAAGCGCCCATTGGCGCAACGAGGAGCGGAATGTTGGCTGCCGGTCCAAGAAGGACGTGCATTGTCCCGCCGGTGAACGCAATCCCCAGCAATGCGCCGAGACACGATCTGAAGCGTTCCGGCCACCGGACGGCAATGGGATGAGGGGCAAAGCTGGAAAACCAGCGAATAAGAGCGTAGCGGGACAAGGTTCAAGTAGGAAAGTGGGAGGTATAACGCGGGATGGCACCACACACTAAGGCCAAATCCTCACGAAACGAAAGAACGTGTCGTCATGATTATATTTCATTGTGATATAAAAGTACGGTCCGGGTCGCCGCGCCCTGACAGAGCGAGACTGGTCACGGGGTCAGACTGGTTCGGCGGCTGGCGCAGTGTGGTCCGATTAACGGCATTTTCAGCTTGAATTGATCATGTTGTGATATAAAATGAAGGCAGGCCTTCTCGTGACTGGTTCGTGAACAGGAGCAGTCCGGATGAAACTACAAGGATGATTTGCCCGGATGGCACGCGCCCATGGGGATGCCGTGCTTCTCCGATGTGCAAAGCCGGGCATCGTGGAGGCCCCGGCCGTCGTCACGGGAGACGATCGCCGGTTGCCCGGGTCGTGCTGCGTCACAGCGCGAAAGACGCGTTGTACTCGTCCTCCGGGGTGAGTCGGAATGGCTTTCCGGCGCGATGTTGCAATACGGATCGAAGCAAGGAGCCATCATGCTGATCACGTTTCAATCGCCCGCTACGCCCGATGTCGTGATGCTCAGGGCTCTCGCCCAGTATCTGCTGGGCCTCGTGGGCAAGCGGCTCGATACGCGTGGGGTTATCCTCCACGACGAGCTGCCTCGTGCAATCAGCCGTCTCGAAGCGGCGATTTCGGACGATGAAAAAGCGGAGATTGCCCTCGAATCGCTGCAGTATTCCCGCGAACGCCGTCAGGAATCCAGCAGTGGACTTTCGCAGCGGGCCTGGCCATTTCTCGACATGATGCGCGAGGCCAGCAAACAGAATGCCGACATCATCTGGGGGCTGTAGACGCCGTGTTGGAGCGCGAGTTGATGCAGGTTGCGTGCCGCACCGCCTGCTGAAGGACGCCAGGATGAAACGATGGATTGCACGGCGCCTCTTCGCAGCGGCTCTCGCGGCGTATGGCATCGGCGCGCCGGCGTGGGCAGGCGCGCATTCTGGCGCCCAGCCACAAGATGTTGTCTCTAGGTCGTGTGCAGACCGGAGCGGTTGCGAGCCGGTCGGGACGTGGAGGGCTACGCCAGCTAATCGAACGGCTACTCCTTACTTCGCTGATATTCCGATGACGGTTGCCGGTACGTACGACCGTACGACGCTCGATATGCTATCGAGTGGCCCCTTCATGTTGGTGAAGTGGCCCGATGGCTGCTGCCCGGAAAGCAGACGATGGCGCACGGAACACCTGCGTCATAGCCATCCTGGCGACGATCTGCACGTCATCTTTCTCTGGCCAACGCTGTAGGCGATTCGTCGGCGCGACGAACAATCCGAATGAAGCTTCGCCCGGCCGCCAACGTCTGCTGCATCGGTCGCCAAGGCCCCGGAAAGTGGAGGGGACACCAGTGGGCCGATGCCGCCAGCAGCGTCAGGGTCTGTTACGCGTGCGGTTCCACCAGTGCCTGCCGCTTGCATGCCGGAGAATCCGTTCACGAGGATTGTTCCCGGGAACCTGGGCAACGACGAAAAGAATCACCATCGCCAGCACTGCGGCCGCAATAACAATCTGTACCAGAAGATCCATCATCATCTTCGCCTCCGCGACGGATGTGCGGTCAATAAAGAGATCTTGGCCGCCCCGATTCGAATTCACGCAAGACCGTCAGGCGGCCACTTTGAACAGGACGCCGCAAGATACGCGGTCGAGCAGCAATGCGTGGTTTTCTCCTGCCCACCAGCGCGCAAAAAGACCCTGCGGGTGATGCCCAACGACGATCAGGTCGACCTTCAGTGAGTCCGCCAGGCGGGAAATCTGGTCAATCGCATTTCCGACTGAATAATGTCCCGTTGCAGTCACACCCCATGCCCGCAGCCAGTCGACACCCTCGCGCAGTGTCTCTTGTGCCGCCTGCTCATCGACCTCGAATTTCATCGACGAAAGAACGTCGAACCCGCTTGATCGGTATGCGTAGTCGAAAATCGACAGCAGGTGGGTTTCAGCTTGCAACTGCTGCGCGAGGGCCGCACCGAAGCGGAGCGCGAGTCGTCCCTCTGGTGTGCCGTCGTAGCAGAGAAGGATCCGGTTGAACGGGGCCATGGTGGATTCCTTTGCCAACTTTCGCGGTGTCGTCCATTCGAACGATCGAATCGGTTCGCCGCTAAACCGTTCAGGTGAGCATCGGCACGGCCTCGATCAGCACGAAGCCCAGTAACGGCCCACTGCTGCACCCAACAGCTTGGGATGCCAGCGTTGCAACTGCAGCATGCTGAGCAGGTCGCCAACCAGGATCGTGCCGAGCAGCACAAATGCAATCAGCAGGTAGCTGATCTCAAAGTCGTTATTGATGACCATTGCATCTCCTGTATGTCGCGTGAGACTGCATCATCAAAGCCTGGAAGAAGCTTTTTGCCCGTGAACCGTGGCCGCTTTCGCGGGTTCAGGTTTCCTTGCGCCACTTGCATTTTCAATGCACTCTGAACTCTGACGCGGGCCTTTTATTCAATTATATATCACAATGTGACCTATATTATCATCCGATTCGCTAGCTGTGAGGTCATCGAGGTCTCTGTCAGAAAACTCGCCATGAAATGGCGATGAGGGCGGGCTCGCTCACCCCCGCACCGCAAAAGATCAAACCTGAAGTCCGGAATACGGCTATGTCACTGAGTCTCGCTGGTTGAAGACTTGCTTTATCTGTACCGGGTCAGCCTGTATATCAAGGAGAAGTCACATGGCTATATCGCATCTTTCGTCTTGAGAAGTAGCGAACGTCCTGTCGCTAGGCAGTCTGCTGGAGCAGACACCGACCACCGGCCTTGTTCAAGGAGGCGCACCTCGAGGTCATGCGGATCGTTTCGCCGACTGGCAAGCGGATGCTTGCGCATGGGGGCGTCTGACCGATAACCGTACTGTGTCTCGAAGGTCAAGTGGACATTGATGTAGGGGACGCGCATCAGCGCCTTTGCACAGGCGCCCCATTTATCTGGCGGCCCGAGCCCTGCATGAACTCACACAGATCACGAGCTTGTCGCTATCGGTAACTGGTGTTCTTCCCGGTACGTCGTACGTGCCGAGAAAAAGGCAGGAGCGGAGCAAGCGCCACGAGGATGATCCGGAAGAAGCGTTCGGCTGACGCTGGCTATCGCGGCGTCGTGCTCCATCCGGTGCCGAAACTGTATCCCTGTAGTCGCTGGCGATCCTGCAACTGCCCGCGCTCGTAGCGTCGCCATGTGGAGAAATACGTAGGGCCATTGATAACCGAGGGCGAGCGGTAACGCCCCGCACTCAAAGCGGCGTTTGCAAGGCGGATTCAACCGGTCGTCGCAACACCTTTAATCGAGGAGGTGTTGGACGACACGAAGTGCAAAGCAGGTGTATCGGTTGACCGGGCGAGAGGCGATGTACTCGCCGGGTGCGCCATCACTGGGACATGAGATCGAGTGTCGGTTCTGGCAGCAGATCGCGACCGGCATTACAAGCGAGAAAGCAGCGGAGGCGATAGGCGTATCTCAAGCGGTAGGCTCGCGCTGGTTCCGCTATCGTGGCGGCATGCCACTATTCATGTCGAAGCCTGTCGCTGGTCGATACTTGTCGTTCGCTGAGCGAGAAGAGATAGCATTGCTTTCTGTCCAGGGCCTCGGGGTGCGCGAGATCGCCCGACATATTGGACGCAGTCCATCAACCGTTTCGCGAGAGCTCACGCGCAATGCGGCGACACGTAATGGGTGTCTCGAGTATCGTGCTTCTGTCGCGCAGTGGAAGGCGGAACGGTTCGCCAAACGACCAAAACCAGCGAAGCTGGCAACTAATGCACGTCTGCGCCAATACGTTCAGGAACGCCTGGAGGGCAAAGTACGCGACGCCAATGGTCGTGAAATTGCCGGGCCCAGACAGGCACCGTTCAAGGGGCGAAATAAGCCACATCGCGGTGACCGAAAGTGGGTCAACGGCTGGTCACCTGAACAAATCGCTAATCGGTTGCAGATGGATTTCCCAGATGAGAAATCTATGCGCATCTCTCACGAAACCATTTATCAAGCGCTCTATATTCAAGGGCGCGGCGCGCTCAAGCGCGAGCTGGTGGGCTGCCTGCGCACCGGGCGTGCATTGCGCGTTCCCCGAGCGAGAGCGCGTGCCAAGGCGTGGGCGCACGTCCGTGAGGAGGTGATGATTTACAGCCGGCCCGCAGAGGTGCAAGATGGTGCTGTACTTGGCCATTGGGAGGGTGACCTGATTATTGGCTTGAACCGATCAGCCATCGGGACGCTGGTGGAAAGATCAAGCCGTTTCACGATGCTCGTGCATTTACCTCGAGAGAAAGGCTATGGGGTAATTCCGCGCACGAAAAACGGGCCTGCACTGGCCGGCTATGGAGCGGTTACGATGGCCAACGCACTCAAGAAGACCGTGGCGGACTTGCCTGCTCAGTTGTGGCGATCATTGACTTGGGATCGTGGCAAGGGGCTGTCCGATCACGCCCGTTTTACGATCGAGTCCGGCGTGAGGTTGTTCTTCGCTGACCCGCATAGCCCATGGCAGCGTGGTACGAACGAAAACACCAATGGTCTTTTACGACAGTACTTTCCAAAAGGCACAGACCTGTCCCGGTGGAGTGCTCGCGAGATCCAGGCCGTTGCTAACACGTTGAATACCAGGCCCCGGAAAACACTCGGCTGGAAGACGCCTGCGGAGGCCTTGAACGGATACCTAAGATCTGTTCAATAATCTAGTGTTGCGACGACCGGTTGAATCCGCCCTGTTTGCTGAGCAGTGTGATTTGCATTCACGGAGGCAGGATTCGACGTTAGACTAGTCAAACGAAAATAATACGGGCGGCGGTCGCGTGTCTTCTGCGATACCCGTGTCGCACACGCCATCTGACAATGTTATGGTTTGCGCCAGCGACGTGCATCGGGTCAGAACGAAGTAGCCAGCATGGCCAGGGCGATCACCAGCATGACGATCGTTGCGAGCCACCCGAGCATGCGCAGCCAGCCCCGGGCGGCGAAATGCCCCATGATGTCCACGCGCGACACGATCAGCATCATCACGAACATGACCGGCACGGCGACAATGCCATTGATCACGGCGCTCCAGTACAGCGCCTTGATCGGGTTGATCGAGGTGAAGTTGACGATCATGCCGATCAGGGTGGCGATGGCGATCGTCGCATAGAACGCCTTGGCCTCCTGCACTTTGCGGGTGAACCCAACCGGCCAGTCGCGCGCCTCACCGATTGCATAGGCTGCCGAACCGGCCAGCACGGGTACAGACAGCAGCCCGGTTCCGACGATGCCGGTCGTGAAAAAAAGCGACGCGAAGGAACCTGCAATCGGGCGCAAGGCTTGCGCCGCCTGCGACGAGGTTTGAATGTCGGTGATCCCGTGAGCGTTGAGCGTGGCTGCGGTGGTGGCAAGAATGGCAAGCGCGACCAGGTTTGAGAGTCCCATGCCGGTCATCGTATCGATCTCGATGCGATGTAATGCAGCAGATCCCTGTTGCGGGGCGTCAAACAGATCCTGGCGCCGTGGATGGGCACGCATGTCTTCAACCTCCTCTTCGGATTGCCAGAAGAAAAGATATGGGCTGATGGTTGTCCCGAACACCGCGACGACGGCGGTCAGATAAGTGGAGGTCCAAGTGAGACGGGGGATAAAGAAATGGCTGGCCAGATGAGTCCAGTCGACGTGCGCCACGGCCAGCACGGCGAAATACGCAAAAAGCGACAGCGTGAACCATTTCAGTACCGCGACGTAGCGGGTGTACTGCAGCAGCAACTGCATGCAGATGCACACCGCCGAAAAGAACAGCACATACAGCCATTTTGGTCCGGGCAACAGAAGTGCCATTGCGTCGGCCATGGCACCGAGGTCCGCGCCAAGATTGATGATGTTGGCGATCAGCAACAGTACGACCACCCATTGCAACAGCCAGTTCGGATAGTGCAAACGCAACACACCGGCAATACCGTGGCCGGTGGTGCGCCCGATTCGGGCACTGATCATCTGGATCGCGACCATTAGGGGGTAGCTGAAAAGCAGGGTCCACGACAGGCCATAGCCGAATGCCGCGCCGACTTGGCTATAGGTCGCGATGCCGCTGGGGTCGTCGTCCGAGGCGCCTGTGATGAGCCCCGGGCCGAGTACGCCGAGTAGCCGCGGTTTGGAAGGGCCGACGACTGGATCGGGTCCATTGGAATCAGGCGCTTGCGGCAGGTTGTCCATGTGGCTCCCGGCATTGACATGCCATTGTAGTTCGCGGTCAGGGCGGCGAGCGCCGTTGGCGTCGTTTACCGCTAGCGGTGAGACTGCCCGACGCCAGTTCGACGATTTCTGCAGTGATCTCTTCCTGTCGCAGGCGACGGGAGTCGCCGATGAGGCGGTTGAGCGTATCGTGAACGTTGGTTCGCGCGGCGATCATCGCTCGCATGCGCGCCTCGTTTTCCGCGGCGAACGACAGCATGATCGCTTCGCATAGCTGGGTGTAGACGTATTCTTCCGCAAGCCTCGCCAGCAGCCTGTGCGGCGGGAGCGTAACGAGCGGCGCGAGATGGCGCACCGGTAGCGCAAAGCGTGTGAAGTCGAACGGCAGCAACGACTGCTGGACGATTTCGATGGCGGTGGCGAGTTGCGGCACGGCATGCAGCACGGTGACGCGTGTTGCCAGGCCGCTTTCCAGACGTTCGTACAGCGCCTCGGTGATGCGATCGGCTAGCACCCCGACTTCGTCCGCATGAGCGACCATCGGCGCTGACCAGCCGGCGGTCAGTCCATGCTCTGCGGCCACCACGAGCCCCCGGTCGCCGATGACAAAGTAGTCGGTGGCACCCGTTTGTTGCAGCCGAGCCGCCGCCTCGACCACATGTTCATTGAACGTGCCGACGAAGCCCTGTTCAGCGCACAGCACGACGATCACGTGGGTGTTGGCGCCGGCATCGGCGGGCGCCGGCTGAACGTTGCGCTCGTCGAGCAGCAGCGCGTCGCCGATCGCCATGCCGATCATCGCAGCGCAAGCCCGGATACCATCGAGCCGGCTGCGGGCTTCCCGCGAGCGCGCTGCGGCGATGCCGCGCATCGCGCTGACCACGGACTCCAGTTGATGCACGGTTGAAATACGTGCCTGGACATCGCTGAGCCGGTAGCTCATGGTGAGGTCGTTCGTGCAGCGGGTTGCTGCGTGGCGAGCTGCTGCGCGAGTTCGCGCACGGCTGCCACAAGCGCGGCCTGGGTCGCCACATCGAGCGTGCCACTTGCAGTGAGCGCGGCAGCGGCCTGCGCACCGCCGTGGGCATCCAGATGGGCGGCCAGCCGCGCGCGGACTGCGGCAATGCATTCGACCGGTTGTGTGTCGAAGACGCCGTCGGCCAGCGCCGCCAGCAGCGCAATCTCGTCGACGGGACGTAACAGTGCAAAGCGCGGCTGTGTAATCAGCGCGCGAATGCGTTCGCCGCGCGTCACCTGCGCCTTGACGCGGGCATCCGTAAGACCGCCGAAGCGCGTGAACATCTCGAGTTCCAGGAACTGCGAATAGTCGAGCCGCAAGCGGCCCGACACCTTACGCAGCGCGGCGAGCTGCGCCTTGCCGCCGACCCGGCTCACGCTTAAGCCCACATCCACGGCGGGCCGCTGGTTCGCTGCAAAGAGACCGGAGTCGAGCACGATCTGGCCGTCGGTGATCGAGATCAGGTTGGTCGGGATATAGGCGGATAGATTCCCTGCGTCGGTCTCCGCAACCGGCAATGCGGTGAGCGAGCCGCCGCCCAGTTCGTTCGAGAGCTTGGCCGCGCGTTCCAGCAGCCGCGCATGCAGATAGAAGATGTCGCCGGGATAGGCTTCGCGGCCTGGCGGTTCGCGGGTGAGCAGCGCGAGTTCGCGGTGGGTCGCGGCATGCTTGGTCAGATCGTCGATCACGATAAGCGCGTGCTGGCCGCGGTCACGGAAATATTCGGCGATCGTGAAGCCTGCAAACGGTGCAATCCATTGCAGACCGGGCGAGGCCGCCGCTGAGGCGACAACGAATACGCAGCGCTCGGGTGCGCCGTGCTGGCGGACCGCGTCGATGACGCGCTGCACCGCCGTGGCCCGCTGGCCGACCGCCACGTACACGCAGATCATATCCGAATCCTTCTGATTGACGATCGTGTCGAGTGCAATCGAGGTCTTGCCGGAGGCCCGGTCGCCGATGATCAACTCTCGCTGCCCGCGCCCGATCGCAAACAGCGCGTCGATCAGCAGGATGCCGGTCGCGACCGGCTGCGCAACCAGGTCACGATCGATTATCGCAGGAGCGGGCCTTTCAACCGGCATCTGCGCGACGGAGATCACAGCCTCGTCGCGATCCAGAGGCCGGCCGAGCGGATCGACAACCCGGCCGAGCAGGCCAGGGCCGACCGGCACCTCCACAACCTGGCCCGTCCCGGCGACACGGCTTCCTGCGGCGATGGCATCGCTATCGTCGAGCAGCACGGCACCAATGGTATCGGCATCGAGCGTGAGCGCGAAGCCCAGCCGGTCGCCCTCGAAGCGCAGCAGTTCGTTCAGTCGCACGTCCGGCAGACCGGAGACCATCGCGATGCCGTCGGCCACGTGCTCGACCCGGCCAACCGTTTCCGCATGCGGGGCAAGCCTTGCACGGGCCAGCGCCACGCGGCTGCGCGCGAGCCACGCATCATCTGCGGGATCAGGCATGGGTTGTGTCATGAGCGAGCAGTTCCGTTTTGAGTTGAGTCAGATCGTTGCGAAAGCTGTTGCGCACGATTGCATGCGGCGCTTCCAGTTCGAGGCCGGCCAGCACTGTTGCATCCACCGTGACCTCGACAGGCGCCTCACGGCCCAGCGCGCGGGCAAGTGCCAAACGGCAGGCGGTCAGTTCGTCCGGCTGCAGCACGCGAGGGGCGATCAGGCGCAGCGCGCTGCCATCGGCGCCCACCTGCGCCCGGGTGGCATCAGGCAGCTTTGCGAGCTCGTTAGCCAGACCGTCGATGAACCCTGAAACACGCGCTTCCTGCGGCAACCGGTCGAGCAGTCTTGCCGTGACTTCGAGGGCGAAACGTGACGCACGGTCGGCATCGGCCTGTGCGGCAGTGCGCCGCATTGCGTCGATCTCGGCTTGGGCGGCTGTTCGCAACCGGTCGGCGTCGACATGGGCCGCACTTTCGAGCGACGCCTTGAGCGTGGCGGCCTCGGCGGCGGCCGCTTCGAGCAGTTGTGCCCGCTGCTGGGCGAGCCGGTCGACTTCCGCGGCGGCGTGGCCCTGTTCGCTAAGGGCTGCGGTTTTGGCTGCGGTAGCGTCGGCCATTAGCGCGGCGGCTGCCCGCTGGCGCTCGGCGACCATGTCGGCGACCGGCCGGAACAGAAAGCGCGCGAGCAGCCAGATGAGGACCAGCGCATTGACGGTCTGCAGCCCGAGCGTCCACCAGTCGATATGCATGACAGTCTCGCACTCACTTGATGAACGGATTGGCGAACAGAACCAGCAGTGCGATCACGAGGCAATAGATGGCCATCGTCTCGATCATCGCCAGACCGACAAACAGTGTGCGGGAGATCGTACCCGCTGATTCGGGCTGGCGCGCGAGCGCGTCCATCGCGGCGGCGACCGCGCGGCCTTCGCCGAGCGCGGGTCCGATTGCGCCAAACGAGACGGCGAGCGCCGCGGCGAGAATACTGACGACCTGGATAAGATTGTTCATGATTTGCCTTGTTGTTTGTCTGAGGATGCGGGTGAACCTTCGGCGAGCGCGGCGCCGATAAAAACCATCGCCAGCACGGTGAAGATGTAGGCCTGCACGGCACCGGTCAGCAGATCGAGCGCCATCAGCGGAATCGGCACCAGCAGTCCTGCGAGCGACAGCACGATGCCGACGACGAACACGCCGCTCATCACATTGCCGAACAGACGCACGACGAGCGAAAAGGTGCGCGTGATCTGCTCTACCACGTTAAGCGGAATCATGATCCACGTGGGTTCGGCAAACGTCGCGAGATAGCGGCCGAGTCCACGCGTGCGAATGCCGTAGAAAATGGTTGCGCAGAACACGATCAGTGCGAGCGCCGCATCGGTCTCGACGTGTGCGGTGGGCGGTTCGACCCCCGGCACGAGCGAGGACCAGTTGCTGATCAGGATAAAGAGGAAGAGTGTGCCAATCAGTGCGCGGTAGCGACGCGGTTCGGCCTGCATCGTGTCGCGGATTTGCGCGTCGACCGTGTCCACCAGCAACTCCAGCACCGTTTGCGCTTTCGACGGCGTGAGGGACAAGCGGCGCGTGACCAGTGCCGCAGCCGCCCACAGTAGCGCGATGATGACCCATGTCGTGACCACAGGGGCCGAAACCGGGACGGGGCCAATGTGAAAGAGTGGCTCGGTTGCGAGCGGAGAATGAATCATCACTGCACCCTGATCCGTCGTAGCACCGCATGTCGCGCGAGCAGCAGGCCAGCCGCGCCGCCCAGCAGTGGCCACGGTGCCATGCGGGCCAGCAGGAAGAAGATCGCGCCTAGCGCGCCGAGACGGGCGAGCTGCAATGCGATCGCCTTGCCTGTGGCGCCCGCAGTCAGCAGCCGCACGTTCCAGCGCAACATCGTGAAATGGATCAGTCCCGCCAGCATGCCGACGAGAAGACCGATCGCCATCTGGCCAGCCAGCGCAGGGTAGGGTGTCATGTTCATTTTCTCCGGGTTTGCCGATGCATCCATTTCCAGGCCGACCACAGGCCGACGCCCGCGCCGACCATCAGCAGCGGTGCGGAAAAGAACACGCCGGTGCCAAAATAACGGTCAAGCCAATGGCCGAGCGCGAGACCGAGCAGGGTTGGCAGCACGATCGTCCAGCCGAGAATGCCGATCTGGCCGAGACGGACGCCAAGGGAGGGCTCGGGCTCCTCCCTTGCTGCGCGTTCGCGCAGCAAGGCTCGCTGGGCCGCGCGAGCGACGCGGTCGGTTGACGGGCGATGTGGGCCCGCAGACTCACCGGACGGTCCATCGGATCGGTTCGGGTCAGTGGGCCTGTTGTCATCGCCGCTCACGAGGCGTTCCCCCCGTCCGTGTGATCGTCTGCCTGACCGTCCGGACCTGCGGCTGCAGGAGACGCGCCGGGGCGCAGATAGCGCAGCAGTTGGCGCACGGCCTGCGCATGCAGACGGGTCTGTTCGACGCGCGCCTGGCGTAGGATATCGAGGCGCTTCGCTCGGGCCGTCTGGACCTGCGTTTCGAGCGTGTCTAGCGTATCGCCGAGCACGCCGTCGCGGCAGGCGATGCTGACGCTGTGGCCGCCGGAGACGCTCAGTACGCCTTCTTCGACTGCGCAGAAATGCGGCACCCCGTCGGCGCCGTGCCAACGCAGCACGCAGGGCGTCAGCACAGTCAGAAAGTCCGCGTGGCCGGGCAGGATGCCGAAGCTGCCGCTCTCGTCTTCGGCGCGCAGCGCGACGACTTCCTGACTGTCGAACAGCACGCTGGCTGGCGTGGCGATGGTCAGATGCAGCGGTGCGGTCATAGTGTCGCGCCTTGTGCTGCGTGTGCCGGCGCGGAAGGCGTGGCTTCATGGGGCGCGTTTTCGCGCTCGCGTGCTTCATCGAGCGTGCCGACCATGTACAGCGAGCTTTCCTGCCAGGTATCGCAGTCGCCGGCCAGAATCGCCTTGCAACCTGCGAGCGTGTCGGCCACCGCGACCGAGCGTCCCGGCACGCCAGTGAAGGCTTCGGTGACTGCAAACGGCTGGGTCAGAAAGCGCTGCAGGCGGCGCGCACGGCCGACAATGCGGCGGTCGTCGGCGCCGAGTTCTTCCACGCCCAGCAGCGAAATGACGTCCTGCAACTCGCGATAATGTTCGATGGTTCGCCGCACCTCAGTGGCCACTTGCGCGTGCTCGGCGCCGACCACGAGCGGATCGAGCAGCACCGACGAGGATGCGATCGGATCGATTGCCGGGTACATGCCTTCGGCAGCCATCTCGCGCGACAGCACCACCATGCTGTCGACGTGGGCGGCGATGGTGGTCACAGCGGGGTCGGTGAAGTCGTCTGCCGGTACATAGACTGCCTCGATTGCGGTCACCGAGACGTTGCCCACCGACACGATGCGCTCCTGCAGAGCCGCCACCTCGCTGGCAAGCGTCGGCTGATAGCCGACACGCGATGGCAGACGGCCGAGCAGCCCTGACACCTCCGCGCCCGCCTGAACGAAGCGGAAGATGTTGTCCATCAGCAGCAGGACATTCTGATGGCGTTCGTCGCGGAAGTACTCGGCTACCGTGAGCGCTGTGAGCGGGACGCGCCAGCGTGCGCCGGGCGGCTCGTTCATCTGTCCGTAGACCAGAACGGTGCGCGGCAGCACGCCGGAATTGCGCATGTCGAGCAGCATTTCGTGACCCTCCCGCGAACGCTCACCCACGCCCGCGAAGACCGATATCCCCTGGTAACGCTCGACCATCGCATGGATGAGTTCCATCACCAGCACGGTCTTGCCGACGCCGGCGCCGCCGAACATCGCGGCCTTGCCGCCCTGTGCGAGCGGCGTCAGCAGATCGATGACCTTGATGCCAGTCGAGAATATTTCTGTGGCGGCGCCTTGAGACGAGAGGGGCGGCGCGGCGCGATGGATTGGGCGCAGTGGCACATCGGCGGGCAACGGGTCACCACGGTCGCCGGGCGTGCCGGTTACGTCGATCAGGCGGCCGAGCATCGCTTCGCCCACAGGCACGCGGATGGGGCCGCCGGAGGCTCGAACCGGCGCGCCGCGTCGCAAGCCATTGGTGGATTGGAGCGCGAGCGCGCGCACCGTGTTTTCGTCCAGATGGGCCTGCACTTCGGCGATGATCGGTGGCCCCTCATCGGCGATGATTGCGAGCGACTCGTCGATGAGGGGCAGCGTCACACCGTAGAAGGCCACATCGACAACCGCGCCGCGCACGGCAATGACACGGCCAGCGGGCGCCCCGGCAGCCAATCGAGGCGACGCCTTGTCTGCCTCATTGATTGGCGTTGGGCTGGATTCGTTGTTCATGGTCACGCCGTGATGTGAAAGCCCGCATCTGCATAGATGGTCGAGCCGGTCAGTGTCATGCCGGCGTCGCATGCCAGCACGGCGGCAATCCGGCCGATTTCCTCGATCGTGACGAGACGCTGGGCAGGGGTATGCGCACGGACGTCGTCGAGCAGCGCATCGAAGTGATCGATGCCGGACGCGGCGCGCGTCTTCACCGCGCCGGCCGAAATGGCGTGTACGTGAATGCGGCGCGCAGCGAGGTCGGCCGCTAGATAGCGCACGCTCGATTCGAGCGCGGCCTTGACCGGCCCCATCACGTTATAGTGGTCGACTGCACGCTCGGCCCCGTAAAAGCTCACCGTCATCAGGCTGCCGCCACCCGTCATCAGCGGCAGAGCAAGCTTCGTCATGCGGATGAACGAATGGCACGACACGTCCATCGCGAGCGCGAAGCCCTCGGCCGGGCAGTCGACAAGGCTCGCGTGCAGGGCATCGGCTGGCGCGAAGGCGATCGAATGAAGCAGGAAGTCGAGCCGTCCCCAATCCTTCGTGATCCGCTCGAATACCGCTTCCAGCTGCCCCGGAACGCTGACGTCGCATGGCAGAACAATGGACGATTGAAGCGCCTGTGCGACTGGGCGGACAAACGCTTCGGCCTTGTCGTTCAGATAGGTAACGGCCAGTTCCGCGCCGGCTGCGCGAAACAGCGTGGCGCAGCCAGTGGCGATGCTGTGCTCGTTGGCGATGCCGACGACGAGGCCCCGCTTGCCCGACAGATCGATGATCGGGTTCATGACTTCGCTTCTTCACTGTGGAGTACTTCAACAGCCTCGTTGGCGATGATCTGCTCTTCATCGGTCGGCAGGACCAGAACGGTGACCTGGCTGCGGGCGCTGCTGATCACGCGGGCGTTGCCGTCGTTCGACTGGCGATCGAGTTCGACGCCCAGCCACGCGAGGCGCTCGCATACCGCAGCGCGCGTTTCAGGCTGGTGTTCGCCGATACCGGCCGTGAATACGAGGCCCTCGAGGCCGCCCAGCGTCGTGGCAAGCCGGGCCGCCTCGCCCGCAATCCGGAAGGCGAAGAGTTCCAGCGCTTCGCGTGCCTCAGGCCGGTGGCTGGCGAGCAGTTCGCGGCTGTCTGCGCTGATGCCCGAGACTCCGAGGAGGCCAGACTTCTCATACAGCGTGTCTTCGACTTCTCTGGCACTCATGCCCTGCTGTTTGAGCAGATGCAGCACGACGCCGGCATCGAGCGCGCCGCAGCGGGTGGCCATCGGAATGCCATCGAGCGTCGAGAAGCCCATGCTCGTGTCACAGCTCTTGCCGGCATCGAAGGCGCACAGGCTCGCACCGCTGCCCAAGTGCGCGGCGACCACCTTGCCCTTCGCGAGCCGCGGGAACTGCAGGGCCAGTTGGCCGATCACGAACTGGTAGGACAGACCGTGAAAACCGTAACGCTTGACACCTGTGTCGAACATTGCGCGCGGGATCGCAAAGCGGCGCACCAGATCCGTTTGTGTGCGGTGAAACGCCGTGTCGAACGATGCGGCCTGGAGGAGGTGAGGGCGCAGATGCCGGATCGCGCGAATCAGCCGGACGCTTTGCGGTTGATGCAAGGGTGCGAGCGGTACGAGTTCCGTGATCGCGGCGAGCGTGTCATCTTCGATTGCGACAGGCCCGACAAAGCGATCGCCGCCATGCACGACACGATGACCGACCGAAATGAGATCGTCGAGCGGGAAATGCGTGGCGAACCAGCCCAGCGTTTCGTCGAGCACATCGTGCAGATCTTCGGTGACGGTCGAAAGCAGATCGATTTCGCGCGTCTTGTCGCCGTTCGTGAGATGCAGGCGCAGGGGCTTCTGCCGGAAGTCGATCATGCCCTGACCGATCCGCGTGGCTTCACCGGCGACGACGCTGAACAGTCCGATCTTGACCGTCGACGAGCCCGGGTTGAAAGTAAGCAGCAGGGGAGTGCTCATGATCGGACAGATCCTCCGTGGGTACGTTCGGCCACCAGCTTGGCAAGCGCGGCGGAAGCGAGGCGCACGCGCAGGCTGTCAGCGCGGCTCGTCAGGATGATCGGGATGCGTGCGCCGAGTACGAGGCCAGCCGCGTCGGCGCCGGCGAAGTACATCAATTGCTTGGCCAGCATGTTGCCGGCCTCGAGATCGGGGACCAGCAGGATGTCCGCCTGACCTGCCACCGGCGAGTCGATGCCCTTGGTTTTCGCTGCCGCTAGGCTGATCGCATTGTCGAAGGCAAGCGGCCCGTCGACCAGCGCGCCCGTGATCTGTCCGCGTGCGGCCATCACGGTGAGCGCGGCGGCGTCGAGTGTGGTCTGCATCCGGGGATTGACCGTTTCCTCCGCCGCCAGCACGGCGATGCGCGGCACATCGATGCCCAGCACATGCAGCAGATCGATTGCATTCTGGCAGATGTCGCGCTTGTGCTCCAGCGTCGGCGCGATGTTGACGGCTGCGTCGGTGACGACCAGCGGCTTCGGATAAGCCGGCACGTCCATCGCATAGACGTGACTGATTCTTCGTCCGGTTCGCAGGTTTGATGAGGATGCAACGACTGTGGAGAGCAGTTCGTCGGTATGCAGACTGCCCTTCATCAAGGCGGCGACCTTGCCAGCAGCACCCAGTTCGACGGCGCGTGCGGCGGCTGCATGGCTGTGCTCGACCGCTTCGATGTCTATACCGTCCAGGCTCACCTGGGCTGCGTCCGCGGCCGCACGGATCTTTGCTTCTGGCCCGATCAGCAGCGGATCGAGCAACCCCTCGTCGCGCGCCTCGATGGCTGCCTTGAGTGCATCGGCCGAACACGGATGCACGATGGCCGTGCGCAGCGCGGGGTTTGACCGGGCTTCGCGGATGAACGCCTCGTACCGGTCATGACGCCGGATCGACACATCCGGTTGAGCAACCCGCGGCCAGACAATCGGCGCATCGGGGGCGATTACGGTGGCGGTGCCGAGCAGCACCGCCTGGCCCTTCTGATTGGTGCAACGCGTATCGAGCAGCACGATGCGCTTGTCCGCGCGTTTCTCCTTCACAGTGACCGTCGCGGTAATGGTGTCGCCCGGCACGACCGGATGCCGGAACTGCAGATCCTGATCGAGATAGATGGTGCCCGGACCCGGCAGCTTGGTGCCGAGCAGGGCGGAAATGAGGCCGGCCGTCCACATGCCCTGCACGACCACATGCCCGAACATGTCGCCCGAAGCGAAAGCAGCGTCGGTATGGGCCGGGTTGACATCGCCGGACATCGCGGCGAACAGATCGATGTCGTTCTGCCCGGCTATGCGCACGAGCGATGCCGACTCGCCGACCGTAAGCTCATCGAAGGTCCGGTTGCGTAACAGGTTATTGTTCATGAGCGCTCCCTATGCCTGCAGGACATAAGTGCCGGGTGCATCCGGAAGCGCTTGATCGTTCTCCTCAACTGTCATGGCCGGAGGTGCAACGCGCTTTGGGCTCGAATGGGCCTTGAGCCAATCGCTCCACGCCGGCCACCAAGAGCCTTCCTGCGGTAAAGCGGAGGCGGCCCATTCGTCGGGGCTGACGCGCTGGTCGTCCGCCGCGGTGCGGCGGATCCTAAATTGCCGGTGCGCATGCCCCGGTTCGCTGACGATCCCGGCGTTGTGGCCGCCGCTCGTCAGCACGAAGGTGATGTCGGTGTCGGACAGGTTGTGGATCTTGTAGACGGAGTGCCAGGGCGCAATGTGATCGCGCTCCGTACCTACAATAAACATCGGCGCCCGGATGTTGCGGATCGACACGGGCCGCCCATTGACCTGATAGCGGCCGCACGCCAGATCGTTGTCGAGGAACAGGCGCCGCAAATACTCCGAATGCATCCGGTACGGCATGCGGGTGGCGTCGGCGTTCCAGGCCATCAGGTCGATCATCGGCGCGCGTTCGCCGAGCAGATAGTCGTGGACGATGCGCGACCAGATGAGGTCGTTCGACTGAAGAAGCTGGAATGCGCCCGACATCTGGTTGGCCGCCAGATAGCCCTGCGACCACATCATGCTTTCGAGGAAATAAACTTCGCTGTCGTCGATGAAGAGCTGCAGTTCGCCCGGCTCGGTGAAATCCGTCTGGGCGGCGAACAGCGTGACCGAAGCCAGTCGGTCGTCGCCCGTACCTGCCATTGCTGCCGCGGCGATCGATAGCAGTGTGCCGCCGAGGCAATAGCCAGTTGCATGGATCTTGTGGTCCGGGACGATCTTCGACACGGTGTCGAGCGCCGCCATCACGCCCAGTTGCCGGTAATCCTCAATGCTGACGTTGCGGTCTTCAGCGTTCACGTTGCACCACGAGATGCAGAATACTGTGTGCCCCTGTTCGACCAGATAGCTGATCAGCGAGTTATGCGGCGAGAGGTCGAGGATGTAGTACTTCATGATCCACGCGGGCACGATCAGAACCGGTTCGGCCAGCACCTTGCTAGTGACGGGGCTGTATTGAATCAGCTCGATCAGGTGATTGCGGAAGACGACTTTGCCGGGCGTTACGGCGAGATTGATGCCGACCTTGAACTGATCAAGACCTGTCGGCGGCTGGCCGCTTGCCTGTCGGCGAGCGTCTTCGAGAGCGTTGTGGGCGCCCTGCAGGAGGCTCATGCCGAACGTCGAAGCGGCGCGCTGGAAAACTTCGGGGTTGGTGAGCAGAAAGTTCGTGGGTGCCAGCACGTCAAGCAACTGGCGTGCACCGAACGACACCACATCCTCGTGATGACGCGTTGTGCCAGGCACTTCGCGGGTGGCGGTATTCCACCATTGTTCAGTCAACAGGAATGCCTCCTGCCACAACCGGTACGGTTCTGTCTGCCACACATCGGCGCGAAAGCGTTCGTCACCCGGCAATGGCTCTGTCAGCGGAGCGGCGTACTGACCGAGCGAGGTATGAGCCATATAGTCGACGATGCGTCTCATGTTCGAGAGGGAACACGATGCCAGCTCCAGTTGCTTGCCCGGCGCCGCGGCGAGATGAATCAGCCAGTCGGAAAACGCCAAGGCTAGCGCCGCAGGAGACAGGCCGGCGGTCATGCGTGCGATCAACGCTTCCTTCGCATGGTCCAGCGCGCGGAACGGCGAGGCTGATGCCTGCCCCGACAACTCGTCGGGAAGAGCCGGGTTCTCGGCGGGGACTAACCTGGAGCGAGTGTCCATCTGGAATTCCTTGGGTTGGGTTGCGCGTTGTCTGCTGCGGCGCGGCCGTCTTCAGGATGGGGCCGGACGTCGATGTCAGCGCACATTCACTGCATGGAAGTCATCAGCGCTGGTACAGGTTTGCGCACTGTGATTGTGCGCAGCAACATGCGTCGCACTTGAGGACTGTAGCCGTCGGACAGACCATCATCCTTGATCTGGATCAATAGCTCGTGAGCGATCGCTGGGCACCTGGATCAGAGACGCCTGCAGCCACAAAGCGTTCGCCTTGATGGTTTCAGATTGATTGTCTGTGGATAATGCAACGTCCTATGCATGGATCCTAATCGGGAATTCGCCCGTGAAGGTCACGTTCAACTGGTCGTGTGAAGGTAATGCTGAAGTTCAAGCGGAAGATCATGGCAGCCGCTGAAGCGGATTAAATGCTGCAAAGCACCAATATCGTCTATAGTGATCTGATAAGAACGATGCTTTCGGGATGGTTTGGTTGCCTTGTCGCGGCGCGCCCGTGTCAAGATATGCTTGCTGTGTGCAGTCGCGAACCTAGGCGAGGAGAGATTAATGTTCGATGCTGAAATCGCAGCGACACTTTTGAACCGGTGGGATCGTGGATTTTCGACTTCCTGTAACCAGTCGCCCCTGGATATCCTGCATGAAGGTAATCTGAGCTTCGCTCGTGAAGTCGGCAATATGGGCGCAGGACGTGCCGTCAACCTGAATTCATTCCATATCGAGTGCCTCGCGTTTGTTGACGGGTCTCGCGTATTGCGGATTGGAGAAGCAGGGATGGTCACGGTGTGGACGGACTGGGCCGCTATTGAGCCCCTTCAGCCACTTCCCCAGCACGTCTCCCGGGAAGCCCGCTGCGCCCGTGCCGGCTGAATCTCCCAGCGGTTTGCGGCGCGTGCGAAAGTCTGCCGGACGGTGACATGCGGGAGTGGGATCGTGTCGGGCTCGATAGCGCGAAATATGTTTCCGTTTCGAGGGGGGCTCAATTCCGATGATCGACCGGTCGTTCGACGGCCTCGAGCGGAAAGGCGATGGCTATACGAAAACCGCGACCAGGCGTACTGTCGATTGAAAGTGTGCCGTTCAAACGATGAGCGCGCTCGCGCATACCCAGCAAACCGAACGAAGTTTCCTTGGACAATGCGTCACGCGCGGTGCCTTGCCCGTTATCCTCGACGCGCAAGACGCACGTCCTGCCGGCTCGACCCAGTTCGACGATCACTTCGTCTGCCCGTGCATGTCTGGCTACGTTAGTCAGCCCTTCCTGGATGATATGAAAGATGGCGGCTTCGGCAACGTCACTCAGATTGATGTCGCCGGTCTGAATCTCCGCTTTGGCGGCGATGCCGTACCGCTGCGTGAAATCGTCAATGAGCCATTCGAGTGCTGGAACCAGACCCAGTGTCTCAAGCGCGATCGGACGCAGGTCAGTTGCAATCCGTCGCAATGACGCTACCGTGACGTCGATCAACCGGTGCATGTCCCTCGTATGAGGCCAGACGCGAGCACTGACGACCCTGTTATCGCGCAGGTCATCCTCAAGTTCGGCCAGCACCATCTTGAGTGCCGTGAGTTGCTGACCGAGGTCGTCGTGAAGTTCACGTGCGATACGTGTCTGCTCCTCTTCCCGCGCGGCCTGAAGGTTGGCCGCCAGCCGCCTGAGCTGCTCAATCTCTGCTAGGCGCTTTCGCTCCGTCATGTCCTGCGTCACTTTGGCGAATCCAAGCAGCGCGCCGGAGGCGTCGCGAATAGCGGTGATGATTACATTGGCCCAGAACTTCGACCCATCCTTGCGAACTCTCCATCCCTCGTTTTCAACCCGTCCGTCCGTGGCTGCAGCAGCGAGCACTGCGGCCGGCTGAAGGGCGGCGATGTCTTCCTGCGTGTGAAAGATGGAGAAATGCTGACCGATGATCTCGTCGGCACCGTATCCTTTCATTTTTTGAGCGCCGGCATTCCAGTTCACGACATGGCCTGAAGCGTCGAGCATGAAGATCGCATAATCGTTGACCGCCTCGACGAGTAGCCGGAAACTTTCATCGGTCGGGAAGTGAAGCTCGGTCGGCGAGATATCCCGTTGTTCGGCGTCGGTCTTGTCCTTCATATTCTTCTCCGAATGGGAAGTCCGGGTTGGCGAGGAAGGGCACGCGTTGTTCGCAACGTCGTGCGGACGCGGCTGGCAGTCCGGAGAGGTTGACCTGGTGCTTCAAGGCAGACCGGGATGTTTTCATCGCCATTGTCGTTCGGTGAAACCGGAAGCAACATTGATTGGAATCAATATTGACCCCACATTTGTCATGGATTAATAGCGGTTGAGCTTCGGCGATCGCACGCCTAGTGGCGCTTGAGAAGAGTTGCGGAGGGAAGAGGCGCGAGCATCGAACGGGGCTGCGGCTTGCTCCGGCGAACTCGCCGTGGTCTGAAGGGGGGCTTACGACTGGATATCCGTCAGATATCCGTACAGATCATCCTGCTCCCGATCAAGGCGGGACCGGTGGTTGAGGTTGACCCCGGCTCTCTGCGCGACAGGTGAGCATGGCGGACAGAGCTGTGTGGAAAGAACCGGGTGCGTGGTGTATGTCTTTGCCGGCGGGCACCGGTGCTGTAAGCGGCACAGAGTGTGCCGATGCCTCGATAACCGCTAACGTAAAAAGATTAAGTCGGGCTAAGCGACCCGTACCACGAGGTTTCGCAGCGACACCTGATCGAGCAGTTCCACATGGCGACCGAGCACATGAATCAATTGCCGCGCTTCGAGGCTGGACAAACACCGGCTTACAGTTTCCAGCGTGAGCCCGAGGAGGCTGCCGATTTCCTGCCGGGTGACATTTAGAACAAGGTCTGAATCTGAATATCCGCGCTCGGCCAGACGTTCGGATGTCGTAACCAGGAAACCGGCGACGCGCTGTTCTGCGGTGGTGCCCGCCAGCGCATACACGGCGCGTTGATGATAAACCAGCGTGCGGGCCATCGCGCCCAGAAGCTTTTCGCGCAACGCGGGCCGTTGCTGCGCGACATGCATTAGCCTGTCATGTGGCAGGAAGCAGAACGTCGAATTCTCCAGCGCCACCACGGTGGTGGTGTGAATGCCCGCAGCAAATCCCTCCAGCCCTAGCATGTCGCCGCCCAGATCGATCCGTACGACCTGCGTGTTTCCGTTATCCGCCGTCACGAACGTCTTGGACGACCCACTTCGAAGCCCGAATATGCCAATAAAGGGGGCGTTGACGGTAAATAACACATCATTCTTCGCGAGGCGCTGCTGTTCCGCAACAGGTTGCCGAAGGAGGGAGCGCGATGCGTTGACGCCATCGGGAAAGCAGTACCCGTTCGCGGCGCAAAGCGCGCAATGGTCGCGTTCCGGTGCGCGATGACGACTGGTAGGGCGAGCTGGTTTCATACGATGACGGTTGTAGGGTAGGCCATGCATTTCATCTGCATGTGTTGGGGCAGGAGGCTGGCTCTTTTCTTCAGCCGGGTGGCAATTGGCCACAACGTGGATGGAGTTAGGAGAGCATTAACCAGCGAAGCATGAATTCCTTATGGATGCCTGAGTTAAATCGAATTGCAGTCAAGTTATGGTGTAAAGAGTACGAAAGAAACGCCTTGAATACCAGCAGGCGGATGAGACATGAGACGCAGAAAATTGATGCAGATCAAGAGAAAGACCCTACGCTCGCTTCGGCGTTATGAGTTGAGCCGATTGTCTCTTAATATCTTTTAACATTTTCGACGTGACGTCCGTGCGCCCATGAGCGACACGCTTTGCACGCCGCGACTGCCTTACCACTGCGAACAACAACATCAATCCGAAGAAGAACATCAAACCGCTCACGGAGATCCGAGTGCGATATCGTTTCAAGTGGCTAGTGGCCTTGTTGGTAATAATGGCAGGCCATGCGCTCGCCCAGGACCAGGGTGGCGAGCATGCGCCGGACACCATGCAGGCGCGGGTACTGGCTTGCGCGGCATGTCATGGTCAGCAGGGACAGGGAACGGATAACGACTACTTTCCTCGCCTGGCAGGCAAACCCGCGGGCTACCTCTACAACCAGCTCGTTGCGTTCCGGGACGGTCGCCGCAAGTATCCGCCGATGAACTACCTGTTGGCATACCTGCCCGATGCATATCTGTATCAGATCGCCGCGTACTTTGCCGACGAGCGTCCTCCGTTTTCTGCGCCCACGATATCGTCCGTTAGCGGGAATGTGCTGGCGCGCGGTCAAGTGCTCGTTACTAGGGGCGATCCGGACCATCGCGTGCCTGCCTGTGCGAGCTGCCACGGTTCGGCCTTGACGGGTATGGAGCCGGCCATTCCTGGTTTGCTCGGGCTGCACGCCGACTACATCAGCGCCCAGCTGGGCGCGTGGCGCTACGGCACGCGCACGGCAACCGCACCCGATTGCATGCGACAGGTAGCCGCGCGTCTGACCGAAAGCGATGTTACGGCGATCGCAGCGTGGCTGTCATCACGGCCGGCGCCTGCCGACCTGGCGCCGGTGCCGCGCGGCACGGTGAAGATGCCGCTTGCGTGCGGCAGTGAAGCGAAATGAGCGGGGTTCGAGTGCATATCTTTCAAACTATCGGGCGCCGCGCATTTGCCTTATTTTGCGCAGGCGCAGCCTTGAGCATGGGAGCGTTGGCCAGCCATGCGGCTGGCACCCATGACGCGAACGTTGTCGCCCGGGGTGAGTATCTGGCACGGGCCGGGGACTGCATCGCGTGTCATACGGTGCCGGGCGACAAACTGTTCGCCGGGGGGCGGCCCATGGCCACGCCCTTCGGCACCCTGTATTCGCCCAATATTTCGCCGGACAAGGAGACCGGTATCGGCAAATGGACCGCAGATCAGTTCTACGCAATGATGCATACCGGCTACTCGCCTGACGGCAGCCTGCTGTATCCCGCGATGCCGTTCGCTGCCTATACGAAGGTGACACGCGAAGATTCCGATGCGATCTTTGCGTACCTGACGTCGGTGCCGCCGGTCAGGCTTGCCAACCGAGCGCACGATATGCGCTTTCCCTATAACAATCGTTCGCTGCTGCTCGGCTGGCGCACCTTGTACTTTAGGGAGGGCGAATTTACGCCGGGCGCCGGCCAGTCAGCCGAATGGAACCGCGGCGCCTATCTAATCCAAGGTCTGGGTCATTGCTCGATGTGTCATACCGCCATCAATGCGCTGGGAGGTAGTTCGGAGTCGAAAGCATTCGAAGGCGGCCTGATTCCGATGCAGGCATGGTATGCGCCGTCCCTCACCTCGAACACGGAAGCGGGTCTTGGCGACTGGAGCATCGAGGACATCACGAATCTGCTGAGAACCGGTGTATCCCGGCGCGGCGCGGTATACGGCCCGATGGCCGAGGTCGTTTACGACAGCCTGCAATACCTGTCCGACGACGATATCCGGGCGATGGCCGTGTATCTGAAGAGCCTGCCGCCGCATGGCGGCGAAGCTTCCCCGCCGTCGGCGATGGCAAGTGAAGAGAAGGACCGGCTGTATCCGCTTGGCAGCAAGATCTACGACGCACAATGCGCGACGTGTCATGGCGCAAAGGGCCTCGGCAAACTGCCCGAGTTTCCGCCGCTTGCCGATAACCAGTCGATCCAGATGACGTCGTCGGTGAATCCGATCAGGATGGTCCTGAACGGCGGCTACCCGCCCGGAACGAGCAGAAATCCGCGGCCCTACGGTATGCCGCCGTTTGCCCAGTCGCTTTCCGACGAAGAGGTCGCGGCAGTGGTGACGTTTATTCGCACGGCTTGGGGCAACCATGGCACCCCTGTGTCAGTCAGGGAAGTCAACGATTTGCGCTCCGCGCCCCTGAACTAAGGATAGTCATGATCGACCCGAAACCCCATGAGCCGGACCGGACAGCGGAAGACGAGGACGTCGATCGCATCGTGCGTGGCGGTCCGCGTGGCGCCATCGCCGTAGCGGGCACGGCCACCGCGATTGTCATCGCGCTCTGGTTCGCGTTCTATTTCTGCGTGTTCCTGCCACGCGGCGTTATTCACTGAGATTCGTCATGTCCCTTTCATCGATTCCCGGCCACGAAGATGGCCCGGATGTCGCCGCCCGCGTCGAGCGGCGCTGGGCGATTTTTGTGGTCGGCATCATTGCCGTGCTTGTCGGGATGGTCATTTTCACTGGCCTGCATTGGGCAATGATGCCGCCGTCCCGCGTTGAAACGATCAATCCTGCCACATTGCACATAACCGGCGAATTCATCGAGAGCAACCTCGGTAGCGGCATCGAGCCCGATGGTTCGGTCACGGTTCGCGTGATCGGCCAGCAATACTCCTTCACGCCGCAGTGCCTGCTCGTGCCCGCCGGCACCCCGATCACCTTTCGCGCGACCAGCGCCGACGACGTGCATGGCTTTCTGATAACCAACACCAACGTCAATTCGATGCTGGTACCTGGTTATGTTTCGACGTTCAAAACCACCTTCGATCATCCGGGCGACCACCTGATGCCGTGTCACGAATACTGTGGGGTGGGCCACGAAGGAATGTGGGCGAATGTGAAGGTGATCGACAAGGCCACCTTCTTCAAGATGGCGTCGACGTCACGGAGGCTCAGCTGTGTTCAATAGCAAGCGACTGGTTCTTGCCCATTTCTGGCTGGCGTTCGCCGTATTCGGCCTGGCGCTGCTGCTCGGCGAATGGCAGATGTACGTTCGCAGCCCGTTGCACGCGTGGCTGCAAAACCCCGATATCTACTACCGGTCGGTAACCGCGCATGGCTCGGCGATGGGCTATGTCTTCCCGACGCTCATCGCAATGGGGTTCGGCTACGCCATTACGGAACTGGCCCTGAAGAAGCCGCTCATCGGTCGCGCCTGGGCGTGGGCCGGCTTCTGGCTGGTGGCGGTGGGCGCGGTCACGGCGATGGTGCCGGTATCGATGGGGCTCGCCTCCGTGCTCTATACGTTCTACCCGCCGATGATCGGCAACCCGTTCTATTACATCGGCGTGGTGCTGGTGGTGGTCGGCTCGTGGATCTGGGTGGCGTTGATGTCAATCAACCTGCGCGTCTGGAAGCGCGAAAATCCGGGGCGGCCGGTGCCGCTCGCAATGTTCGCCAACGTGGCCGGCTCGTATCTGTGGGGCTGGACGGCGGTCGGCGCCGCGATCGAACTCCTATTCCAGATCCTGCCGGTGGCGCTCGGCCTGAAGTCGACGATCGACGCGGGTCTCGCCCGTGTGTTCTTCTCGTGGACCCTCCACGCGATCGTCTATTTCTGGCTGATGCCTGCGTACATCGCTTACTACACGATCATTCCGCGGGCCATTGGCGGGCGGCTCTACAGCGACTCGATGGCGCGCATCTCGTTCATCCTGTTTCTCGTGGCGGCGATGCCGATTGGGATTCACCACCTGTTTGCCGATCCGCAGGTGGGATCTGGCTTCAAGTTCATCCATTCCGTGTTCACCGCGCTGGTGTCGGTTCCCACCTTGCTGACGGTCTTTACCATCTGCGCGTCGGCGGAAATTGCCGGGCGGTTGCGCGGAGGCAAGGGAGCGTTCGGTTGGGTCAAGGCGTTGCCATGGGACAACCCGATGATGCTGGCCGTCGCCTTCTCATTCGTGATGCTTGGTTTCGGCGGCGCCGGCGGCATTATCAACATGAGCTATCAGTTGGACTCGACGATTCACAATACGCAGTGGATCACTGGACATTTCCATCTCATCTTCGCCGGCGCGATTGTCATCATGTACTTCGCGATCGCATACGATCTCTGGCCGCATCTGACGGGGCGCACGCTCGACAGCGTGCGGCTGATGAAGACACAGTTGTGGCTCTGGTTCGTCGGGATGATCGTGACGACGTTTCCTTGGCACTATGTCGGTATCCTCGGCATGCCTCGCCGGATGGCCTTTTTCGATTACAGCAATCCGGCGATTGCGCCTGAATCCGTGTCCGTGATCCTTTCCGTGATCGGCGGCGCGCTGCTAGTGCTATCGGCTGTGCTGTTCTTCATCGTGCTGATCCGTGGCCATCTGGGCGCCAGGATCGTACCGGGGGAATACCGGTTCAGCTCGCCAATTCACGAAGTGAAATCCCTGCCGGTGGCGCTCAACAGCTTCGGACTATGGGTGGGGTTGATGATCGGACTCACGGTGGCGAACTACGGTTATCCGATCGCGCAACTCATGACGTTGCAGCAAACGTCCGTGCCCGCAATCCACGTGGGAGCACAGTGATGAGCAACGAACGGCTGGTTTCGCTGCGTAATCCGTGGTTCGTCGCCAGCGTCAGCGCGACCGTGGCGCTGTTCCTGTTTTCGGCGCTCGTTGGCTTCGTATGGCTACCCTCAGCGCAGAAGGATGCCCAGTTTCAGGGGCTGTGGAATGCGATCTGCAGCGCGGCAGGGGTGCCGCGCACGTGGTACAGCGGAACGCCAGTCGAGTCCACGGTGCGCACCAGCACGGTCGTCGTGACGCCGCAAATGCTGGACCATCCGAGCGCAACTTCGATCGGACGTGGCGCCACGCTGGCGATGCGCTGTACGATGTGCCACGGTGTGCGAGGGTTAAGCGAGGCGAACTCGCCCAATCTTGCCGGCCAGTACGCCGCGGTCGTCTACAAGGAGTTGCAGGACTTCAGGGGCGGCGCGAGAACGAATGCGATCATGACGCCGATGGTGGGTAATCTGAGCGATCAGGATATGAAGGATCTGGCCGCCTACTATTCCTATCTGCCGCGTTTGCGGGCGTACCATCCGGACAGCGGCGAGCCCGCGCCGCGTATTGTTGTGAGCGGCGCGCCGATGCGAAACATCGCTCCCTGCGCTTCCTGTCACGGCGGCCTTGTCAGCAAGGCCGGCAGCCCATGGCTCGAAGGGCAGTCCGCCTTTTATATTCGCGCGCAGTTACAGGCGTTCGCGTCCGGTTCGCGCCACAACGATATCAGCGAACAGATGCGCAATGTTGCGCGCCAGATGACGCCAGCCGAGATCGAAGCAGCGGCTCGTTACTACTCGAACCAGCCGTAGGTCGGCGGTGCGGAAATTGGAGGCGTGGGGCGTCTGAGTAATCTCGGTCCTTTGTCACGCCTAACCTACCGGCTTTAGACGTTGAGTCGTCCGTCCTGACGATGTCTTGTCCCGCAGAGCGGAACAGGCTGTCGATGGTTTAGAACGGAGAAAACCGCGCATTTTCTGCTCGACGCGTACATCTGGAAGACGAAATTGATCCGAAAGAACCTGACGTGCGACCCACGTCTCTGTCGACGATGAAATCAGCTGTCAGCGTCGCGCGGCGCAGAACATGTTCCCGTCTCGAACACCGCTAACGTAAAAATATGAAGTCAGCCTAAGCGACTCATGCTACGAAGCTTTGCACCCTGATCTGGTCGAGCGGTTCCACAGGTTGGCTATACACAAGAATCAAATTCCGCGCTTCAAGGCTGGATATGCTAAGAGACCATTTCAAGTGCGACGCGTGTCGCCGTCCGCCGGACGTAAATCGGCAATGTAGTGGATGGCAAAGCTCTTCTCTGCCTTGTCACATTCAACAACCTCGATATCGGAGATTGAAGCCGTGACCTGCTGTACGACCAGCAGTTGCCTACCCGGACGTGCGCGACTGGTAACGGTCGGGTTCGAAGCTCCGGGGACAACGTACCCTCCATTGCGGCGGTTCACCCGGGTGACCGGGCAGGAATCGACACTGCCAGCAGCCGTGCGGTGTGGGGGCCAGGCAAGTTCCGCATGCACAACGTACGTGAACTGTCGAATGAAACCTCGTTAGTCTCGAAGAGCCAAAGCTGCTGACAGGCTCTGACCAAAACGGTGAATGGCCGGTTGCATCCCTTTGAACTGGGTGCACGTCGTCAAAGCGTCATCGGGGAATAGACAGGTGCTAAACGGATAGGCCCGGAAGCGCTCGGGTCGGCAGGGATGGGAACGCGGGAACCCCGATTTCCCGCCATCGTTCCGATTCAATGGAGCGGCGGCAGGTGGACCGTGAGGAACACTGCTGGGGAAGCGGGAGTGAGAACGCGCAAGAAGCGAAGGGTTGCCTGTAATGGGTGGCATAGGGGTTCGAGATTTGCCCCGACCTGAAAGGGTGCTGACGTGCGCGTGGTGCGGCTGTCGTTGGTCCATATCAGGGATTCACGAAAGGGAAGCTTGAGAGAGACCGGTTGGGCTACGGTTCAGCGCCCTTCTCCCGGCAACGGGCGGAATCGACGATGTGACGTCAGCGAAGGTTGTGTATGCACAGACGCAACCGGTATCGCCGTGATGCTTCACGCCGTGCGCGAGCCGTATGCGGGGAAACTCGCATGTACGGTTCTTCGGGGGCCGCGTTTCTGGAAGGGGACGCGGCTACCCTCTAAAGACCCCGACGGGGCTGTTAACCTTTTCGGCAAGCTGTTAACCTTGGCCATCTGAACAACAGGAAGTAAGGGGATGGGCACGCCGATCATTGATGACGAACTGTGGGCATTGATCGAACCTTTGCTGCCGCCGCCAAAGCCGCGACGCAAGAAATATCCAGGCCGCCGCCCTGTTTCGGACCGGGCGGCACTGAACGGCATCCTGTTCGTGTTCAAGACCGGGATACGCTGGTGCGACCTGTCGATCAAGTTGGGATTTGGTTCCGGCCCGACCTGCTGGCGTCGCCTGCGCGACTGGCAAAAAGCCGGCGTGTGGGACCGGCTGCACGAGCTGCTGCTCGCGAAGTTACGCGAGGCCGGCCAGCTCGATTTCTCACGCGCAGCCGTCGATTCATCGTCGGTGCGAGCCGTTGGGGCGGGCGAAAAACTGGCCCGAACCCCACGGATCGCTCGCGACCCGGTTCCAAGCACCACATCCTCGTCGACGCAAACGGCGTCCCCGTCACCGCGATCCTGACTGGCGCGAACCGCAACGATGTCACCCAGTTGCTGCCGCTTGTCGATGCGATTGCGCCGATTCGCGGCGTACGTGGCCGGCCGCTTCGGAAGCCCAAAGTCATTTACGCCGATCGCGGCTACGACTCCGAACCACACCGCCGGAAACTTCGCGAACGTGGCATCAAGCCGGTGATCGCAAAGCGCCGGACCGAGCACGGCAGTGGTCTCGGTAAATTTCGCTGGGTGGTCGAGCGGACTCACGCATGGCTCCACAACTTTCGTCGTCTTCGCATTCGCTTTGAGCGTCGCGCCGACATTCACGAAGCATTCCTCAAACTCGGTTGCTCCCTCGTCTGCTGGAACATCTTCAGACGTACGGAGCAGTCTTTTTGAAACGGTCTCTAAGAACCCGCTGGTAGCAATTGCCCTCACCCGCGGCGCTGCAGATTATGGCGTTCGCACCGAGCCCCCGAAAAAGCTCACCGTTGGTACAGCAAGCGTTCAGCAAGTTCCGCATCGTTGATCGGCATTAGGGGCAACGCAAAGCTGCCCCCGCGACAAAACCTAGTCTGCGAGACTGCATCGAGCGGTTCGAAAGTTGAGGTTATACGCGTCGAGAAAATCCGGGACCTTCAAAGTATAAAACTGGGAGAATACGACTAAGTCAATCTTCTTCCTCGAACCTATGGAAACCCTCTGCGGGGTCTCTTTCATGTCTGGCGAGTACGTACCCTGTTCTTGCCGTGCTCGTGAACGCAGTGACCACGCTCAGCACGAGAATTATTACCCATGCCGAACATGGTTCGTCGATCCATACGTACCCTCGCTTGTATAGGGCTCACATCGGGCTGCCCGCCGGAATGTCAGACTCGCGTCCGGCCCAGCTTTGCACGCTCCGCCAGTTCGAATAAGGCTATGCCGGCTAACATGGCGACCACAAATCCCCAGGACTTATAAATACCTGCGCCCAGTGCTACCAATGCGGGGCTGGGGCAAAGACCCGCCAGCGCCCAGCCTACGCCGAATACGGCACTTCCCAGTACCAACCTAGGCGTCACGGCCAACTTGCCCGGCAGTTGCATCGGAAAACCCAGAATAGAGCGCTTGCGAAGCTTTGCGAGCGTAAAGTGAATCGCGGCGACACATATTGCGCCTAACATCACGAACGCCAGCGATGGATCCCAGTTCCCTGCGATATCGAGAAAGCCCAGAACCTTGGCAGGATTTGCCATGCCTGAAATGATCAGGCCGATGCCGAAAATCAAACCTGACGAGAGTGCGACGACAAGGCCCATCTCAACCTCCCAACCCATGTCGTAAAATGTATGTGGTTGCAAAGCCTGCCGCCATGAATGTCATTGTCGCGACCAGCGAGCGTAGCGCTCCGCGAGAAAGACCGCATACGCCATGACCGCTTGTACAGCCACCGGCGTATCGTGTGCCTATGCCGACGAGAAATCCTGCCACGAGAACTTCGCCCCAACCAGCCTGTACTTCGACTATAACCGGCAGCCCTATCACGCCTGCCAGCAGCGGCGTGCCAACGAGCCCGGCGAGAAAGGCGAAACGCCATGCCTTGTCGCCGCAAGGCAATTGCATCAGATTGCCGAGGATCCCACTGATGCCGGCTATACGCCCATTTACTCATAGGTCAGTAAGTTAGGGAACAAATTCCGGTGGATGCTGATCTATCGTGTTATGTCACGCGGTGGAGCGATGGACTATGAAACGAGATGGCAGGAGTCTGGCGCACAACATCCTTGAAGAGATGCGCATGCTTGCCCTTGATCGCATGAATGAGGGGGAACACCCCGACGCGGTTGCGGCGTCGTTCGGGATGCATCGCTCGTGGGCATATAAGCTGCGGGCGAAGGCCCGGGGACGAGGGCGAGGTGTACGTGCATTGCGCTCAAGCCGGGCGACAGGCCGCCCGCGCAAACTCACAGCGGCCCAGGAACAGCAGGTGCTGCGCTGGATCAATGGTAAGAATCCAATGCAGTACGGTTTTGACTTCGGACTGTGGACGCGCAACCTGGTGCGTGAACTGGTGCGGCGCAAATTCGGCACCACGCTGAGCCTCGCGTCGATCGGCACGATGCTGGCGCGCCTGAACCTTACGCCGCAAAAGCCATTGCAGCGTGCTTACCAGCGCGATCCAGAGGCAATCGAGCGCTGGCAGCACGACACGTATCCATCTATTGCCAGACTGGCTCGTGAGCAGAAGGCGGAGATCTTCTTCTGGGACGAATCGGGCTTTCGGGCTGACTCGGTGCATGGCAAGACCTGGGCGCCGCGCGGCGAAACACCCGTCGTAGAGCGTCCCGGCCAACGGCAGAGTATGAGCGCAGCATCCGCAGTCAGCTCGAAGGGTGCCTTCTGGTTTGCGACGTACGAAGGGGGACTCAGCGGTGAACTGTTCGTCACGCTGCTCAAGAAGTTGATGTTCAATCGTAAGAGGCCGATTCATCTGATCGTCGACGGACTGCCAGCACACAAAAAGGCTGTCGTGAAGGACTACGTTGCCAGTACCAACGGCAAACTGACCCTGCACTTTCTGCCCGGTTATGCGCCGGACCTCAACCCGGACGAGTTGGTGTGGAGCCACGTGAAGCGCACAGGCGTCGCGCGAAATCCCTTGCGCAGGGGTGAAAAGCTCGGCCCGAGGATTCACGAGCAACTTGCCCAGGTTCAGCAAAACCCAGACCTTGTGCGGTCGTTTTTCAGGCATCCATCTGTCGCCTACATTTCTGACCTATGAGTAAGAGCACCAGCATGCCCGCCGCACTCCCGATCAGGACGCCGCCAATCGTCGCCGTGACTGGCTTAAAACTATGCAGATAGATCATCATTAGTGCGTTCCATTTTTATAGAGCGAGGCGCGCCCTAAATCAAGCCTCGCGAATTTCACATCCATGCGTCACGGCAATGCGGGCGCCGGTCATTCGCAGACAGAGCAGCACGGTGGTGATTGCTGCTCTGTCCGACACGGATTGGAAAATGTACTGCGACACCCGCAGTCAGGCGAACGCGGCCTTCGCCATTAGCCCGAGCGCAACGCATATCAGGATCGTCGCGAAACCGATCTGAACTTGGTGTCCAGGGAGACGGTGCGATGCGACGCGTCCTCCAAGCATTCCGGCGGCAGTTGCGAGGCTGAACCACAGCACCACCTCGAGTGGCAGCGGCGCTCCGTGATACATCGTGGCGACCACACCGCCGCCGCCCACCAGCGTGATCACCATCAGCGAGGTGGCCACGACGCAGTGCATGGGCACGTTGGTCAGCTTGCGCATCATCGGCACGATGATGAATCCTCCGCCGACGCCGAGCAGGCCGGTCATCAGCCCGGTCACCGCGCCTGTCGCCGCGAGCGCCGCGCCCGTCGCCCACGACCAGACCAGCCGACCGGTCGCGGGGTTGAGGCGCACCACGCACAGCGCCGATTCGGGCTGCGGTGCCGCGCCAGCCCGCAGCGTTTGACGCAGCAGCCGAACCGCGACGATCAGCATCACGCTGGCAAAGAGCGCAAGCAGCAAACGCTGCGGTATCGCACGTGCGAGACGAGCGCCAAGCGCTGTCGCTGGAATGCCGGCGGCTGCCATGAACAGCGCGGCACGATAACGGACAAGGCGCTTGCGGAACGCTTCGAGCGCGCCGACCGCCGCGCTGCTCGATACGGCGACGAGCGCGACCGGCGTCGCCTGCTGGATCGGCCAGCCCATTCCGAACACCAGCGCCGGCACCGCCAGAATGCCGCCGCCGGCGCCCGTCAGACCGAGCAACGCGCCCACGATGGCGCCGAGAAGAAGTGAGATCAGCATCGATAGCCTTGAAGGGTTGACGACAATCCGCCGTTCATTCGGCAAGCCGGGGATGTGCCAGCCATTCCTTGCCTTTGAGCATGCCGCGCCAATAGAGCGGGGGCAGGATGCGCTCCTTCAGCAGCCAGGCGAGCCTCGACGGACGCTTGCCGTCGATCAGCCAGGCGGGGAACGTCGGTGCGACCTTGCCGCCGTAGAGAAACTCGGCGAGCACGATCTTGCCGCGCTCGACCGTGAGCGGGCACGAACCGTATCCGTGGTACGTTGCAACGCCCGACATGCCGCCGAGCGCCACGAGCACGTTGTGCGCGACGACGGGCGCCTGCTTGCGGGCGGCGGCGGCTGTTTTGGCGTTCGGAGTGTTCGTCACGTCGCCGAGCCCGTAGACGTTGTCAAAGCGCTTGTGCCGCAGGGTCATCTGGTCCACGTCGACCCAGCCCGCCGCGTCGGCAAGCGGACTGGCGCTGATAAAGTCTGGCGCCGTCTGAGGCGGCACGACGTGAATCATGTCGAATTCGGTCTCGAAGCTTTCGGCAGGGCCGCCCGCAACCGTGCGCGTGAAGGTCGCGCGCTTCGCGCGGCCGTCGATCGCGCTCAGGTTGAATCCGAAATTCAGCTTGATGCCGTAGCTCTCCACGTACTTCATCAGTGCCGGCACGTAGTCGGCCACGCCGAACAGCACCGCGCCCGCGTTGTAGAACTCGACGTCGATGCCGTCGAGCCGCCCGCTGCGCTGCCAGTGATCGGAGGACAGGTACATTGCCTTTTGCGGCGCCCCGGCGCATTTGATCGGCATCGGCGGCTGCGTGAAGAGCGCGCGGCCGCCCTTCAGCTCCTGCACCAGACGCCACGTGTACGGGGCGAGGTCGTAGCGGTAGTTCGAGGTCACGCCATTGCGGCCGAGTGTCTGCGGCAATCCTTCGATCGCGTTCCAGTTGAGCTTGAGTCCCGCGCAGACGATCAGCTGGCTATACCTGACGACGCGGCAGCCCTCAAGCACCACCGCGTTGTTTTCCGGCTCGAACGCCGCCACGGCGGCCTTGATCCAGTGGACCTTGCCCGGCAGCACATCGTGCATGGAGCGCGCCGTCGTCTCGGGCCGGAACACGCCCGCGCCGGCCATCGTCCAGCCCGGCTGGTAGTAGTGCGTCTCGGCGGGGTCGATCACGGCGATATCCAGACCGGGCGCGCGGGCGAGCAGGCTCGACGCCGTCGCGATACCCGCGGCGCCGGCTCCCACGATCACGATATCGTGCCGCTCCTGTGAGGCCACGAGGGGCGACGCGATCCGTCCGGCGAGTCCGGTCAGATCGTAGCCGGCCGCTTTGCCGGCGCCGACGATCTCGGTGAACGCCTTGCCGGAGAAGCAGGAGAGTGCCCACAGCGTCGCCGAGCGCATGCCGCTGCGGCAATACGCGAGCATCGGTCCCGGCAGACTTCGCAGATGTTCGCCGAACAGCGCTGCGTCGCTGTCGCTCACTATCCCCGACTTGACCGGCAGATAGCGTGCCTCGATACCTTCGTCGCGCGCGGCCTCGGCGATTTCGGCGAAGGTCGGCTGATCCGGGCCTTCGCCGTCCGGACGGTTGCATAACACGGTGCGAAAGCCCGCCGCGCGCAACGCGGGCAGGTCGGCGACCCGAATCTGCGGGGATACGCTCAGCGCGTCCGTCAGCTTGTTGATTTCCATTGCCTCTCCTAACTGGTCTGCCGATGGTCAACGCTTGCGTTAAAGCGCATTCACCGGAATCTGGATGTACGAAACGCCGTTGCTTTCGGGCTCGGGCAGATGGCCGGCGCGCATGTTCACCTGCACGGAGGGCAGGATCAGGACCGGCATGTCGAGCGTCGCATCGCGGGCCTTGCGCATTTCCACAAAGGCCTGCTCGGGCGTCCCTGCGCGTACGTGAATGTTGTGCTCGCGTTCGTCCGCCACGGAGCTCTCGTATTGCACCGGACGGCCGCCCGGCTGATAGTCGTGGCACATGTAAAGGCGGGTCTGCGGGGGCAGACTGAGAACGCGGTTGATCGAGCGGTACAGCGTGGCTGCGTCGCCACCCGGAAAATCGCAGCGGGCCGTACCGTAGTCGGGCATGAAGAGCGTGTCGCCGACGAACGCCGCGTGATCGTCGCCGTCGCTCACGACGTAGGTCACGCACGCGGGCGTGTGGCCGGGCGTGGGCATCACACGCACTTGCAGTTGGCCCAGGCTGAAGGTTTCGCCGTCGGCGAACAGATGATCGAACTGCGAGCCGTCGGTGGCGAATCCACAACCGGCGTTGACGAGCGTGCCGAACACCTGCTGGACGCGCGTCACCTGCTCGCCGATTGCGATTCGCCCGCCTAGCCGCTCCTTGAGATACGGCGCGGCGGACAGATGGTCCGCGTGCACGTGCGTCTCCAGCAACCATTGCACGCTCGCGCCCAGCGCTTCGACGCGTGCGGCGAGCCGGTCGGCCGACGCGGTTCGCGTCCGCCCTGATTTCGGGTCGTAATCGAGCACGCTGTCGATCAGCGCGCATTGCCGTGTGTGCGGGTCCAGCAGCAGATAGCTGATGGTCCACGTGGCGGGATCGAAGAACCCTTCGACGATAAATGTGCTGGCGGTCATTGCAGTCGTTCCTCTTTGCCGGACGGGACGTCCAGCAGCGTTCGGGAGCGACATGAGTCAAGTTCCGTGCCAGTCGGGTCATCGCGTCGCGCCGCGATTGTAGATCCATGATCTACATCGATTTTTATGCTTTGCACGCGGGCTATGAAACGGCTTGGGCATATAAGGACGTGCGACGTGCGACTGCCACGAACTGTCATATGGCAGTCGTGGCAGAAATGGCAGTCGGCGCGTATAGTGCCTGTTCTCCGACACATATGACCGGTCCGCGACATGACCCTGCCCGAGTCCGCATCCCCTCCAACCGCCGCGCCTGATTCGACGCCTGCGCTGCCCGGCGCGCCCGAGATTGCCGCGCTCGTGTCCTATCTGGAATACGACCCGCAGCCATCGATCGTGCTTGATCCGCACTACCGCATTCTTGCGGCCAACACCGCATACCAGCGGCAGTTCGGCGTGGCGGGGCAGCCGCACGTGGGGCGCCGCTGCTATCAGGTATCGCACCACTACGAGGTTCCGTGCGATCAGGCCGGCGAGCATTGTCCGATGAAGCGCGCGTCCGATACCCGCAGCGCGGATCGCGTGCTGCACATCCATCACACGCCGCGCGGCCCCGAACACGTGGACGTGGAATTGCGGCCGATCTTCGACACCCGGTTCGAGATCGTCGCGTATGTCGAGCGGCTCTCCACCGTGCGAGGCGCCTCCGCGCGGCCAAGCGTGGACGGGCTGGTCGGACGCGCACCCGCATTCAACGAGGCGATCTCGGCATTGCAGCGCGTCGCGCCGTCGATGTTGCCCGTGCTGCTGCTCGGCGAGTCCGGCACCGGCAAGGAACTGTTCGCCCATGCGCTGCACGAGGCAAGCGATCGGGCACAACGGCCGTTCGTCGTGGTCGATTGCTCCGGCATCACGGAGACGCTGTTCGAGAGCGAACTGTTCGGCTACGAGAAAGGCTCGTTCACGGGCGCCTCGACCCGCAAGCCCGGACTCGTCGAAACGGCGCAGGGCGGGACGCTGTTTCTCGACAAAATAGGCGACGTGCCGTTGTCGATGCAGGTCAAGCTGCTGCGTCTCATCGAGACGGGCGCGTTCCGCCGCGTCGGCAGCGTCGGCAGCGTCGAGACGCAGCGCGCGGACTTCGGGCTCGTCGCCGCGACTCACAAGCCACTCGAGCAGATGCTGGCGACCGGACAGTTCCGCTCGGACCTGTATTTCCGGATCAGCGCGTTCCCGATCCGCCTGCCGGCGCTGCGCGACCGTGCCGACGACATTCCGCTACTGGTGGACTCGACCCTGCAGCGCATCGCCTCCGGGCGCAGCGCGGCGTTGCGCAAGACCTCGTCGCGCCGGATGCGCTCGCCCGGCTGTGCGCCTATAGCTGGCCGGGCAACATCCGCGAGCTACGCAACGTGCTCGAACGCGCGAGCCTGCTGGCGGACGACGGTGTGATCCGGCCGGAACATCTGCCGGACATGTTCAGGGCCGACGTATCGTCGGCGAGTCCTGCGGCTGCGCCGCTTCGCCATTTCGGTCGCATGAAGCTCACTGACGCTGAACTGGCTCGCATGGCCGCGGATTTTGTAGGGATGCGTAAGGAGTTCGCCGCACAACTCGGCATGAGCGAGCGCACGCTATACCGCCGGCTAAAGGCCCTTGGCGAGGAAAATCTGCCGGGCAAACGGTAGGGCCATTCTGCCAGCGATACCAGTCCGCGTGCAAAACAAGTCCAATTACAGCCGGTATGCCGAAGAGCAAACTGCGAGGCAACCAACCGGACGAAAAAAGTCTACGGATGGCCGCTAAACATCGCAATCAATCATGTGGGAAGGGCTGGATTGAAACGTCGCTTAGTTCAGGGTCTTCGTTGCCGCTCGTGGTAGCTCAGATGTCAGGGCCGACGCACACTGCGAAGAGTTATGACTAAACGCGCGCCAAACCGGCAAGATCAAGAATACGAACCTGTTTGCCCCGCGTGTCGACAAGACCGTCCCTCTGGAATTTTGAGAACATGCGGCTGACCGTTTCGAGCTTCATCCCGAGATAGCTGCCGATTTCCTCGCGTGTCATGCGCAGATTGAATTCCGCTGGCGAATACCCGCGTGCCTTCAGGCGCCCCGACAAGTTAAGCAGGAATGCGGCGGCCCGCTGCTCCGCAGACATTGTCCCGAGGAGCATCATGAGACCGGATTCGCGGACGATTTCGCCACTCATCATCCGGTGCACGTGATGCTGCATTGCCTTTACTTCGCGACACAGGATTTCAAGCAGATGAAACGGGATGATGCACACGTTGCTGTCCTCAATCGCAATCGCATCACAACTGTGATGCTCGGCGCACACGCCGTCGAGGCCTAGCGGGGGTCGCTTGAGAAAACGGAAAATAAAGCACGTTTAGCCGGCGACGCCCTGTCGGAAAGGGCGTGGGCTACGGCGCGGCGAACGCTTCGTCCATCTGGCGGGAGCGTTTAGCCTCGTCGCTTAGCAGGTAGATCGAGGTCGTTGCGATAGAGGCGTGGCGCAGGTTGTCCCGCACGGTCGTCAGCTCCGCGCCGCGAGCAAGCGCATGGGTGGCGTGGGTATGGCGCGTCCAGTGGGGGCTGGCGCGATGCAACTTTTCAGCTAGTACGGGATAATCGGTGCCGATGACATCGGCGGCCAGGCGGAAAAAACCGCGCATCACGAACCACAGACGGGAACGGGTGATGCCCGTTGCTCCTTCCCCATCAAAACTCGCCAGTAGCGGGGCTTTCGGATCCCAGCGCCGCGGTGTCACTGGCAGATGCCTCTGGACGAGGTACTGTTCGAGTGCAACGCGCGCGAGTGGCGGCAAAGCCACCTTGCCGGGCTTGCCTCCCTTGCCCACGAGATTGAGCCAGTGGGCACCGCGTTCATCTATCCGGATGTCGCCAAGCCTCGCGCCGACAAGTTCGCTCGCACGCAGACCGGTTGCGTAGGAAAAGTCGAGCAGGAAGCGCAGCCGCTGCGCGGCGGGTGCTTCCCAGCCGTAGGACCATTCCAGTCCGTTGGCGATCGTGCGAAGCAGCCCCCATTCGCCTTCCGTGAAGCCGCGCGCCGTGTCAAGTGGCGCGACACGCGTTTTGCCACGCACCTTGATACCGGCAAACGGATTGGTAAGCACGTAGCGTTGCTCGATCAGCCAGCGAAACAGGGCGCCCAGCACGGAGAGTGCGTAGGCGGTCGAGCGGCCCGACAGGTTTCCAGAGAACGGGCGCCAGTCTGGGGCGCTGCGCGGCCGCGGCGGCCCGACCCACCGCTCGCGCGGACCGGGATGCCGCAGAAAGCTCCGATACGCGATCGCATCCTCTGTTGTGAGCGAGGACAGCGCCCGTCCACGTTCGACGATGGCCCAGAGAATCAGGCGTTCAGCCTCCTTGCGGTAGGCACGCTGCGTGGCAGGAGTTTCGTGCAACGCGAGCCACGCGTGAACCGCGTCATAGTCGTTGTTCGCGTCAAGCGCGCAGGCCCGCCTGGGCGCCCGGAAGCTGCCGTGCGAACCATCCACCTCGTGCGGCACCCTCAACTGCTCCCATGGGACGACGACGCCCGACGTGGTCACGGCAACCAGCGCGTGAGCGCGTTCCGTCAGTTGCGGATGGGCGGCAAAGAATGCCTCGATCTGCCGGGCACTGGTCTGGCCAAGTCCGCGCACCGTGCTCCACCAGCGGCGTCGACGCGGCACCCGCACGGTCAGGTCCGCGAGGGTCGCGATGCCATGCGCACGCAGCACGCGCGCCGCGCGCGGCGTCAGCCACAGGCCGATGTCATCGGCGATCTGCGGTTGTGGCATCGGCAACGCACGCAGGATTTCGATCGCGTGTGCGACCGCGCCTGCCCGGGCGAGCCGGTCACCAACAGGATGTTGCAGCAGATCAGCAAGATCGGCGCGCTGGCGTTCAACGGCAAGGTTGACAAGCTGACGGCGGATCGCGCCGATGATGCCGCGCGCCGATGCGCCCGGCGCGCGTGCGTGAGACAGGTAGCGGTCCACGGCGGCCCGCGAAGACAGGCCGGCATACCAGCCGCGCAGCGCCGCAAGCTGGTCGGCATCCGGAAACGCCAGCGGTTCGGTGGAGGCCGGGTGCGAGGCAGGCCAGGACTGACGCGTTTTCATGTTTGTCAGTTTAGTGAAAAAAGGCATCCATTGCGATAAGAAGGATTATGGCAATGGATCGTATTACACTGCTGTTTTTCTGAACCGTCAGTCCAGTGGAATCGGTGCTGCAACCCGCCGTCAGCGCCATCCCCATCCTCTGTCGAGCCCACCATGCCCCGTCGTTCCATTCTCTCGCCGGCCGAGCGAGACAGCCTGTTTTCGTTCCCTGACAGCCACGATGATCTAATTCGCCACTACACGTTTAGCGAGCAGGACATGTCGCTGATCAGGCAGCATCGAGGAACGGCCAATCGCCTCGGATTTGCCGTCCAGTTCTGCTGCTTGCGTTTTCCGGGCTTCGCTTTGAGCGCTGGTGTCGAGCCTCCGCCCGCGCTGCTGCGGTACGTTGCCGGGCAACTCGGCATTGCACCGTCGCACTGGGAGGCGTACGCGCAGCGGGACCAGACGCGCCGTGAGCATCTGCTCGAACTGCAGGCGGCGCTGCAACTGCGTCCGCTTACGGTGGCCGACTACCATCCGGCGGTACTGGCACTCGTCGACCTGGCAATGCAGACCGACAAGGGCTTCGTACTCGCGCAGGCGCTGCTCGAATATCTGCGCCGGCAGGCAATCCTGTTGCCGGGTTCGAACGTGATCGAGCGGATCTGTGCTGAAGCGGTCACCCGCGCGACGCGTCGCATCCACGACGTGCTCACGGAATTGCTGTCGGACGGTCATCGGCGAAGACTCGACGAGTTACTGAAGCGTCGGGACGACGGCCGCATGACGTGGCTGGCATGGTTGCGGCTGCCGCCGGGCAAGGCGAGTTCGCGACAGATGCTGCAGCACATCGACCGCCTGAAAATCCTTCACGCCGTCGACCTGCCCGCGGGCCTCGACCGGCTGGTGCACAGAAACCGTTTGCTCAAGATTGCGCGCGAAGGCGCGCAGATGACGCCACACGACCTCGGGAAGTTCGAAACACAGCGTCGTCACGCGACCTTGGCGGCCATCGTCATGGAAGCGACAGCGACAGTCACCGATGAAATCGTCGACCTGCACGACCGCATCATCGGTCGGCTTTTCAATGCCGCGAAAAAGAAACATCAGCAGCAGTTCCACCGCTCGGGCAAGGCGATCAACGACAAGGTGAGACTGTACGGGAAGCTCGGCCGCGCCCTGCTGAAGGCCAGGGAAAATGGCGGCGATGCCTTCAAGGCGATCGAGTCCGTCATGTCGTGGGAGGTATTCACGAAAAGTGTCAGCGAGGCCGAGCAACTGGCCCAGCCCGAAGCGTTCGATTTCCTGCATCAGATCGGCGACCATTACGCGACGCTGCGTCGCTACGTACCGGCTTTCCTCGAAATCCTGAAACTGCGCGCGGCGCCGGCGGCGACCGATGTGCTCAACGCCGTCAACATGATCAAGGCCATGGACAATGATGGCGTGCGCAAGATGCCGGCGGACGCGCCGACCGCCTTCGTCAAGCCGCGGTGGAAACAACTGGTCTTGACCGACACCGGTATTGATCGTCGTTACTACGAGTTGTGTGCGCTGGCCGAGTTGAAGAATGCGCTGCGATCAGGCGACATCTGGGTGCAGGGCTCACGCCAGTTCAAGGACTTCGACGACTATCTGCTTCCGGCGGAAAATTTCCAGGCGATCAGGCGGGACAATGCGCTGCCAATACCCATCACCACCGACTGCGACCGTTACCTGAACGAGCGGCGGCAGTTGCTGGAGGAGCGGCTGGCAACCGTCAACCGGCTCGCGGCCGAAAACGGACTGCCCGATGCGATCATTACGGAATCGGGCCTGAAAATCACGCCACTCGATGCAGCAGTGCCCGAGGCTGCCCAGACGCTGATCGACCAGACGTCGGTCATGCTGCCGCGCGTGAAGATCACCGAACTGCTGATGGAGGTCGATGCGTGGACCGGATTCACTCGCCATTTCATGCACCTGAAGACCGGAGAGAGCGCAAAAGACAAGACATTGCTGCTCACGACGGTCCTGGCCGATGCGATAAACCTCGGACTGACAAAGATGGCAGAAGCATGCCCGGGGACCACCTACGCGAAACTCTCGTGGCTGCAGGCGTGGCACATCCGTGACGAGACTTATTCGCAGGCGCTGGGCGAACTGGTCAACGCACAGTTCGCCCAGCCGTTCGCTACCCATTGGGGTGACGGCAGCACTTCGTCATCGGACGGGCAGCGTTTCCGGGCCGGCGGACGCGCCGAGAGTACCGGACATGTGAACCCGAAGTATGGCGCCGAACCAGGCCGGATGTTCTACACGCACATCTCCGACCAATACGCGCCGTTCTACCCGAACCTCGTGAACGTCGGCGTGCGCGATTCGACCTACGTGCTCGACGGCCTGCTATACCATGAGTCGGATCTGCGCATTCAGGAACATTACACCGACACCAACGGTTTCACCGACCACGTTTTTGCATTGATGCACCTGCTGGGCTTCCGGTTCGCGCCCCGCATCCGCGATCTCCACGACATG